>Ga0210050_1001513_pt1 | contig 24669 bp, 20 predicted proteins | sample CryGey132114_all_FD_185463 | JGI IMG/M metagenome (GOLD analysis project Ga0210050, IMG submission 185463) | Groundwater microbial communities from aquifer - Crystal Geyser CG22_combo_CG10-13_8/21/14_all (SPAdes) (version 2) | ecosystem: Environmental > Aquatic > Deep subsurface > Groundwater ... | reverse complement strand
AAGGTCCCTGCCCCTGCCTGAGCTGCGTCCCCGCCTCTGGCCGCCTCCCATGCCGAACATCCCGAAACTTCCCAGTATTTCCTCAAACATATCCCCGCCAGCGCCCATTCCTTCAAAGATGCTGGAGAAATCAGCGCTCCTGAATATGTCCTCGGAAGAATATTTCGAGTCAATGCCAGCGTGGCCGAACTGGTCATACTGGCTGCGCTTCTGGGAGTCGGAAAGCACCGCGTAGGATTCCGAGATTTCCTTGAATTTTTCCTCGGCTTCCTTTTTCTTGTCAGGGGCAACGCGGTCAGGGTGATGCTTAAGCGCAAGATTCCTGTAGGCCTTTTTAATATCCTCCACGCTCGCGCTTTTCGGCACCCCTAATATCTCGTAATAATCCCGCTTTGTGGTCATTATTTTTCTTTGAATTCAGCGTCGATAACGTCTTCACCGTCTTTTTTCTTGGGTTCTTCGGAGCTGGAAGCCTCCGGACCTGCCTCGCCTGCGTCTCCGGCTCCGGCTCCGGCTCCCGACTGGCCTTTCGGACCTTGCTTTGCCTGAGCCGCTTTATAAACCTCTTCCGCCAGTTTATGCGCGGCCTGGGTAAGCTCGTCCATAGACTTTTTGATCTTTTCAGCGTCCGCGCCTTTTAAGGCTTCTTTAAGGTCAGTGAGTTTTCTCTCGATATTGAGCCTATCGTCCTGGCTGACCTTGTCCCCGAAGTCCTTCAGAGACCTTTCAACCGAATACGCCAGGGTATCCGCCTGATTTTTTATCTCAATCTCTTCTTTTTTCTTCTTATCCTGGTCCGCAAACTGCTCAGCCTGCTTCACCATTTTCTCTATCTCGTCTTTTGAAAGCTTGGTCGGCGCAGTGATCTTAATGGTCTGCTCCTTGCCTGTCCCGAGATCTTTGGCGGAAACATGCACGATCCCGTCGCGGTCAATGTCAAACTTTACCTCAATCTGAGGTATGCCGCGCGGCGCGGCCGGGATGCCCACTAAATCAAATCTTCCCAGCTCCACGTTGTCGCCTGCCATCTGGCGCTCGCCCTGCAGGACCCTGATGGTAACCGCTGTCTGATTATCCGCGGCAGTAGAGAAAACCTGGCTCTTCTGCGTGGGGATGGAGGTGTTTCTTTCTATTAATTTCGTGCTTACTCCGCCAAGAGTTTCTATACCTAGAGAAAGCGGGGTAACGTCGAGAAGCAAAACATCTTTCATGTCGCCGGTGATAATCGCTGCCTGGATAGCTGCGCCGAGAGCAACGCATTCCATGGGATCTACCCCGCGCTCGATCTTTTTACCCACATAATCTTCCAGGAACTTCTGGACAATAGGCATCCTGGTAGGTCCGCCTACCATAATGATCCTGTCAATATCTTTGGTGGAAAGATTTGAATCCTTTACTGCCTGCTCGATAGGATGTTTGCACCTGTCGACGATAGGTTTTACAAGGTCATCAAGCTTTGCCCTGGATAAAGTCATGGTCATATGTTTCGGGCCTGAAGCATCCGCTGTAATAAAAGGAAGATTTATATCCGTACTGACCGTAGAAGATAACTCTATCTTGGCTTTTTCAGCTGCTTCGCGCAGGCGCTGGACTGCCATTTTATCATTCATAATGTCAATGCCTGTCTCGCGCTTGAACTGGCCTGCCAGATATTCCAAGAGGACCTTGTCCATGTCAGTGCCTCCGAGCTGCGTATCCCCGGAAGTAGCCTGCACATGAAATACGCCCTGGTCCATTTCCATGATAGTGACGTCCAATGTCCCTCCGCCGAGATCGAATACCATGATCTTCTGCGACTTTTGAGCCTTATCCAGGCCATAGGCCAGGCAGGCGGCTGTGGGTTCATTGATAATACGCAGGACCTTTAAGCCCGCTATCTCGCCCGCATCCTTGGTAGCCTGACGCTGGTTATCGTCAAAATACGCGGGGCAGGTAATGACCACGCCTTCCACCTTCTCGCCCAGATATGCCTCCGCGTCCTGCTTTATTTTCTGCAGGATGAAAGCGGATATCTGCTGAGGGGTATATTCCTTGCCATAGATCTTAAACTTAAAGTCCGTGCCCATCTTGCGCTTGGCTGCCTGGACAGTGCCTTCGGAGTTTATAGCTGCCTGGCGCCTGGCAGGCTCGCCCACTAGTTTCTGGCCGTCTTTGGTGAATGCCACATAAGACGGGAACGCCTTTCCGCTGGCCACTCCGGCTCCTTCTGCGCTCGGGATGATGACAGGCCTGTCGCCTTCCATTACCGATGCCGCTGAGTTGGATGTCCCTAAATCTATTCCTATAACTTTTGCCATAACATACCTCCTATTTTTTTTCTGGCTTTTTTGCCACTTTTACCTTGGACGGCCTTATGACGCGGCCATTTAAGGTATATCCTTTTTGTAATTCCTCTATCACGTGATCCTCAGGATGAGCGTCCGTCTCTTCCTGCATCATTGCCTCGTGCTCGTGAGGATTAAACGGTTTACCCAGGGCTTCTATTTCTTTGACGCCCTCTTCTTTCAAAAAACCCTTTAGGTCCTTATGTATCATCTCTATACCTTTATATAGGATGTCAAAATCATGCTTTACCTTGCCCGCTTCGACCGCCCGCTCGAAATCATCCAATATCTTTAAGATCTCCGCGATGATTTCTTCATTGGCGAATTTTATGAACTCCAGCTTTTCTTTTTCGAGCCGCTTTTTATAATTGTCAAAATCCGCCTGCAGCCTCAGAAGCCTGTCATAATATTCATCGCCCTTTTTGGCCTTATCTTCCAGGGCATGGAATTCTTCCGCGGTCAGGAGGATTTTATTTTTTTTGACTTCTTCTGATTTTTGCTCGTGCTTATGTTCATCCAAGGCTTTCCATCTCCTTCCCAAGCTCGTTAGAAATATATTCCAGGACGGATATGATCTTGCCGTATTCCATCCTGGTGGGGCCTATCGCCGCAATGGCGCCTACAGTCATATCATTGACCTTATAATTACAGGTAACTATAGATAATTCCTGTATTTCGTTACAGATATTTTCTTTGCCGATGTGGATCTTTACGCCTTCCAGCTCCATGTCCTGGTTTAAAAGATTCAAAAGGCCTTTTTTATCTTCGCAAGCCCTTAAAAATAACCTCGCTTTTTTAATGTCCGTAAATTCCGGATGCGACATTATACATGCAGTGCCGTCAAAATACAAGTGGTCATCTGTCTTGAATAAGCCCGGGATAGACAATATATCCGCTGCCCTCTTTAAAAATGTGTAAAAAGAATCCCTTTCCTCCAGGAGCTTGCGGGTCAGATATGATTTTATATCCCCCAAAGACACGCCTTCCAGTTCGCTGTTTAAGAATTCTGTGATGCGCGTAAGTTCCTGCCTGGTGAGATGCTCCTCAAAATCCATTATCGAATTCTTCACAAAACCTGAAGTCGTGATAATGACGGCAAGTATCCTGGAATCATCTATATTAAAAAGTTCTATGTGCTTAAAAATGCTTCTTTTCAGCCTGGGTGTAAGCACTAAACCTGCGACATTTGTTACTATGCTTATGGCCTTGGAGGCGTTTTGCATCGCATATTCGATGTCGCTCCCCGAGGAGTGGATGAGTTTATTTATTATAGTCTCTTCTTCTTTTGTAAGATGTTTGGGCTCCAATAAAGAATCCACATAGAACCTGTAGCCTCTATCAGTAGGCACCCTGCCTGCAGATGTATGCGGCTGCATGATAAGGCCCATTTCTTCCAGATCTACCATGACATTCCTGATAGTAGCAGGCGATATGGTATTTCTGAATCTCTGGGCAATGGACCTGGAGCCTACAGGCGTAGCAGTATCCACATAGGAATCAACTATCGCGTTTAATATACTTTTTTGCCTTGATTCAATATCTACCTTTTTCATATATCACACCACCTCTTTGCTAATTAGCACTCTAACACTTAGAGTGCTATTTGTCAAGAGAATTTTTTAATCTGACGGGGATGGTTGCTTCGAGGTAAACTGAATCAGGCTTGTCTTCTCTGTGATTTACCCTGCCGTTTTCGTAAACCATATTCACGAGGTCCATTCTGTTATTAGGTATGTCTACTTTTATATCAGTGACAAGGCCTGAGAGTAACGCTGATATCTCATCTATAAGGCCGGGCATGCCCGCGCCTGTCAGGCTGGATACCGCGGCAGCATTTTTAAAATCTTTTTTGAGGCGGCTTATGCGATCAGGGTTAACCACGAGGTCGGTCTTATTCAGGACATTTAAGATAATCTTATTTTCCGCGCCTAATTCTTTTAATACCTTATATACAGCCTCGTCCTGGTCGTGGATTTTTTCGCTTGAGGCATCCAGCACATGTAAAAGTATATCAGCTGTACTTACTTCCTCAAGGGTAGATTTAAATGCCTCTACAAGATGATGCGGCAGGTTATGCAAAAACCCTACTGTATCCAGAAAAAGTATTTTCTGGTTATTCGGAAGCACATAACTCCTGGCAACAGGATCCAGTGTGCTGAAAAGCCTGTCGGCAACCAGTTTTTTAGAATCAGTCAGCTGGTTTAAAAGCGTGGTCTTGCCGGCATTTGTGTAGCCGACAATCGCCACAGTCGTAAGGAACGCGTCGCTGCGCCTTTTTCGTAAAGCTGCGCGCCTTTTTTCTATATCTAGTAATTTGCTTTTCAATTTCGCAATCTGGTCCCTGATCCTGCGGCGGTCGTATTCCAAAATCTTTTCCCCGGGACCCCTGGTGCCGATGCCGCCGCCAAGCCTGGAAAGGTGTATGCCCTTTCCTGTGAGCCGCGGCAGTAAATATTCAAGCTGGGCAAGCTCTATCTGGACCTTTCCTTCCACGCTTCTGGCATTTCTGGCAAATATATCCAGTATAAGCTGGGTCCTGTCAATAGTCCTGGTATCATCCAGGCCTTTTTCTATATTCCTGAGCTGGGTGGGGGTAAGGTCGTTATTAAAAATAACCAGATTCGCGTTTTCCCGGCTGACCAGCTGCTGCAATTCTTCAAACTTGCCTTTACCTATAAATAAATCAGGGGAGGGCTTTTCTTTATGGCAAAGCACTTCAGCTGCGACCGATGCCCCGCTCGAACGCGCCAGCTCCTTCAGCTCCGCGGCCCTGGCCTCCAGCGGCCACTCGGATCTTTCCTTCATATCAACTGTCACTAATACCGCTTTTTCCATAAAAACTACTGATGGGAGGCTGATGGGAGTGCGACTCCCATCAGCCTCGAATCCACCTAATTCGTTTATCGCCGTGAAACCAGGTCAGCTGTTTCTTGGCAAAATGACGAGTGTTTTTCTTCAAGAGCTCTTTGGCCTGGCCTAAAGAATACTCCCCTTTCAAATAGCCGAGCACCTCGTTATATCCCAACGCTTTCCCGGCAGTCATGCCGGGCTTTTTCCCGGAAAGTTTTTTTACCTCACTCACAATGCCTTTTTTAAACATCTCTTCTGCTCTTGTGTCTATATTTTTATAAAGCTTCTGCCTGTCAAGCTGAAGGCCGAAGATCTTAAAGTTATATTTCAGCGGTTCTGTAGTTTTATTTAACTCCGAAGGTCTTTTCTTTTCCGTATGATAAATCTCAAGGGCCCTTATGACGCGCCGCAAATCATGGGGATGGATCTTTTTGGCGCGGACAGGGTCTATCTTTTTTAGCTTCCTGTATAAATAAGCCTTGCCGTATTTTCCTGCCAAGGCCTCCTGGCTATTCCTGAATTTTAAATCCTTTTCAGCTGACGGGAAAAGGCCGTCTATAACAGCCTTCACATAAAGGCCGCTGCCTCCCACGAATAAAGGAATTTTTTTCCGTCTTAAGATTTCTTCTATCTTTTCAAGCGCCATCTTGCGGTATTCGGCAACGCTGAATTCTCTGGCAGGCGGGATTATATCAATCAGATGATGCCGCGTTTTTTTTCTATCGCTCGCTAGAGGCTTAGAAGTGAGTATATCCATGCCTTTATAAACACACATGGAATCGCAGGATATGATCTCGGCATTTAATTTTTTGGCCAGCTTTATCGAGAACTTTGTTTTGCCTGAAGCTGTGGGGCCTACTAAAAAATAAACCATTTTATCGCCTTTTACTCACTAAAATATCTCTCTGTAATCCCAAAAGCAGCGCGTGACGCCTTTCTTTTTCTTCGAGAGTTACGTCATCTTTAAATTTAGCGGCCTTTGTGCCAGGCCTGGGAGAATATTTAAAGATATAAGCTGCGTCAAACTGAAGTTCTTTAACTACATTTAAGGTGCCTTTAAAATCTGACTCTCTTTCTCCGGGAAAACCTACAATAATGTCGCTGGAGATATTGCCGCCTTTAACAATCTTTCTATAATCACCCGCTAGTTTTTTGTATTTCGCTACTGTATATTTTCTGTTCATCCTCTTCAGGACTTTATCCGAACCGGACTGGATGGGTAAATGCAGAATTTTTATTATAGAGTTAAGATCCCTCATCGCCTTGAACAACTCCGGGCCGGCATCCTTCGGATGACTGGTAAAAAAACCAACCTTAACATAACCCGGCCCGCCTGAAGTGCTGACCAGATTATCTATCTTTCCAAGAAGCCCTACAAAATCTATCTTTTCCTTCAGGCCTCTGCCGTACGAATTCACATTCTGGCCTAAAAGAATAATTTCTTTGACGCCGTTATTGATTAATTTTTTGATTTCATTCAATATATCTTTCGAAGGCCTGCTCCTTTCCCTGCCTCTGACATAAGGGACAATGCAATATGAGCAGAAATTATCGCAGCCTTCCATTATCTTCACATACGCTTTCTCTCCGGTCTTTCTTTCTTTTGAAAATCCTGGGATTATCTTTGACTTATAACCTTCCAGACACATGATATGACCCGCTCCGGCTTTGATCTTATCGATAATATCCGGGACTTTATCCAAATCGCCAGGCCCGCACAAAAAATCCACTATCGGAAGCCTTCGAAAAATCTCATCTCTCCGGGCCTCTGCCATGCATCCGATAATACCTATAATAAGCCCTGTTTTTTTCGCCTTAAGTTTAGCCAGCGTCCCAACTTTGCCATATACCCTGTCCTCGGCATGCTTTCTGACGCTGCAGGTATTAAAAATTACCGCATCCGCAGATTCCGGACTGTCGCAGACGGCATAACCCCGCTCAGTAAGCAGATCCTTTAACCTGGCGGAATCGTGCTCGTTCATCTGGCAGCCCAGAGTGCGAATGAACACTTTTTTTGATGCAACTTCTTGTTTCATAGTCAATTGCATAATTTCAGATCCTTCTTTTGAGGTTTACATAAAACTGTCTAAAGCCGATGAATGTATACGATAATGCTGCCTTTTCGATACTTTTTGGACTTTATTTTATCGTGTTTTTCCACTTTATAAGGTTCTCAATGTCTAAAACTGTAAAAACAGGATAATTACGATAGTCTCGTCTTGGCTTAATCCATCTCTTCTTTATCCAGTAATACAAAGTTTCGCGGTGAACTCCTAAAATTCTTGCTGTCTGTGTCATATTATATCGCTTGATTGATCGTTTAGATTGTCTTTGAAATACTTTCTTATCAACTTTTTCTATCTGACTATCTATTTCCCATTCTTTCTGCCCCGTTTTTTCTTTATACCTGTAAACTCTGAGTATATTTCCTCAGCCAAGCCAAGAAAACTGGTGTAATTATCATATCTTTCATTTAGTTCGGTCAAATACGGTTTCCCGTCGGATTTAATTTCATATAATAACTGACAATTTGGATGCGCCAGCTCCAAAAATAAAAACTTCTTTCATTTCATCATTACTCTGAAAAACTATCATCTTTATCCCTTAGCAATTTGGTTTTTATCAAGGCCTTCAATTCCTCTGTTATTGTTTCATAACGCGGCAAATTAGGGATTTGTTTTTCCAACCTAATCTGCCAATTTCTCTTGTATACTTCCTTAGTAATTTCGATTAAAAGATTAGGCAGATAAATATCGTAGCCATATCTTTTCTTGAGTTCTATTTTTATTTTTATAACATCAAGCTCTAATTTCAAGAGATTCCATAAATCATAAATATCGCGCGGTTCATTATCTACATCCAACATCCGAGATATTTTATCACTCACCACAGCTTCCAAGGTGTACGTTTTTAGACTTAATTCTTCTTTCCCGAATTCCTGATAACTAAAAAGCATCTTCTTTCTTTCGTAAGAAGGCATAAAACTGTCTCTTAAAATATCCACTTTTAATTCCTTAACAGCCTTTATCTCTGTAAAGATATCGTAAAGAATAAAAAACTGAAATCTATCCTTGTTTAACTCTAAACGCTTATCTAAACGGAAAGGATATTTCGAATTAATTACGGCTAGAAACTCATCAATCCTCTGTTTATATTCTATTAGGCTCTCTTTATCGTTAACTAAAAAATCCAAATCCTCTGAAAAACGATAGTCTGGAAAATAAACTTTCTTCAAGGCAGTGCCACCCCGAAAAACAAGCTTTTCTTTAAAGAATCTATCTTTGGCAAAACAAAATAAAATAAGTTCAACAAGATAATCCTTTTCAATTATTTCCTCTGGAATGGCCTGTTTAGCAGCTAATCTTTGAATCTGAGAATACGTTATCATAAGGTATTAATGTCCTACTAAATCAAGAATTTGTTTTTGACCCACATTATCAATCAGATGCCAATTATTCTTGTCTATTTTTTCCATAGGCAAAGTAGGATCAAATAAATCATACCTTTTTCTAATATATTTTTTACACTGTCCCAACAATGCCGGTTGTTCAATTTTAAGTATCTCTAAAATATAACCTAACCGCTTAGCCACAACATTCTTACCATATCTATCAACATAATTTTTCAATCGCTCATAATCTATTCTTTCTTTCGCTAACCAAATTCCTTTTGCAATTTCCGTAATGCCGCCGCAATATTGAGGATGAACTACGGCATCAATAATTGTCCTTTCTAAATCAGAAATCCTTACCTTTTCAGTCTTTGTTACCCACTCTTCTTTAATGCCCCAGATAGATTTTCCCTTTACAAAAATAAAAGTCAATTTATCCCTCATCTCCAAAGGCACAATCTGCCTCTTGGGAGTAGCTGTAAAAATCTTAATCAAAGGCTGGGTTAACATTCCCCAATAATGCATGGCACTATAAAAAGCAATGTAATATAAAGGAGAGTTAACTACTTCTCTGGCTAATAGATACCAATTGCCCACATAGCGCTCAGCACTGCCTAATTCCTGAGGAATAATCAAAAATTTACCTGCTTTTAGACGAGTAATTACTTTTCTTTTGACTAATCTGCTTAATAGATCTGTAACATCATTATATTTCTTCACTAAAATCCGCTGAACATCGCCAATCTCAAAAATAGTCTTATCTTCATCATAGAGCCGGCTGATTAAATTAGCACTAACTTTACCTAATGTCTTTATATTTCCCATATTATCCACCTTTTGTGTAAATTATGCAGTATTACATACTATATTTTATACACTACTAGTGGTTTAAAGTCAAGCTAAAAATAACTTTCTATCTAATCCTGCTTAAATACGGTACAAAAGTCGTATAATACTGCACCCATCGGCCAGCCGAAATTTTTTAAAAATACTCTTTTAATCATAATCTATTGATAATTTTTAATTTCACTTCTTCTTTCGAAATACTTGGAATAAATAATAAGATCCTGGCTCCCATTTCCCATGATACTCCATTATTCCGTCAAATTTTTTTACCATTTAAGCACCGGACATTTCTAATTTCTTCGGACACCTTTTTGCAACACTGGTTGATTCTCTACTTCTCTGCCTGGATTTCATAAGACACATCACGAACATTGTATTTTTGTATGGTTACCGCACGCGAGGATGCAAGCGCGCCCTCAACGGGCATTTCCTGTTATGCGACAATTATAATTACCGGTCCCGTTGCCTCAGATCAGAATGTTACCGATATTCTCGAAGCTTCCCCTACGTCTTTTTGAGTTTTTATTCACTATGTCTGGGTGCTTTTTCCAACGGCTGCGACATCGTTAATAGTATCCATCCCGCTAAAAATTAAATTCCTAGCCATCGTACGACGCCATTCTCCAACCCGACGTTGTAGTGTTCGTAACTGCCCATCGACAAATTGTTCTGGATTCTCATTTTTTAACCGTTGGAACAGTGATTTAGCGGTGCTATCAGGGGCGCTTTGGAGCCAAAGCAGAATATCGGTCCATACATTCTTGAAAGGATCCTCACGGGTGCGCCAATAGCGAGCCTTGGCTTCATCCTTTCGATGTGTTGGCCGCACTTCACCATCTCGCCACAGTCGCGGCAGTTGTGATAGGAATTGATCTAGGCTTTGCCGATTCGGTCCGGTGCTCATCGCACCGGAACTCAGCGCGGCCAGTGCAGACTGCCCCTGCCGGATCCGTTGTAACAATGCTACTGGATCCAGCTGTTCTTTTTGTTTACGCAAGGCTTCTTTTACTTTTTCAGCCACCCCTTTGTTCGCTAAAAGTCGATCGCAAGAAGTTTCCGGAGAGGTATACCATTTTTTTACTTTTGCACCTTCTCGAATCTTGTCGCGAAGTTTAAATGATGGTTGGAAGTAATTTACATACAGCCGTACGGCTTGGAACAACTGTGCCAGCGCTTGTCCCGCGATAATTCCAGAAAAACGCTCGTGACCAACGATTTTGCGAATCACGGCTCCATTCTTTTGTTCAACCCACGCCTGATCATTTGAGTGGTGAACGCGGGAGTGTGTGAATACAATTCCCGTCTGCTCACAATATAAATTCAGCGTATCATTAATAAACGCACTATCATTATCAGAATTAATTCCTAAAATGATTACCGGCATTTGACTCTGTATCCGTCTTAACCCCTCAATGACCAACGATTGTTCCCTTGCCAATAGGGGCACCGCTTCCGTCCAGCCGGAACAAACGTCAGTGGCAACAAGACTATGGAGATACTCCCCGGACATTGACCCGCCACCGTGTACCACAAAATCAATTTCCACATATCCAGGCAATGAATCCTGCCAATCATGGGAGGTCTTGATAGCAATTTCTTTGCTCAATCTCCTGAATATTCGCTTTTTCTTTCGATTGCCGGTATTTTTTCGAATTGGCCGTAACACTCGATCAATAGTGGATGCACTGACTGATAAAATTTTCTTGCGGAGCGTAAACTCTAATTTTAAATGGCCATGTCGCTCCATTGCTTCCACTAAATTGGGAATCACCGCTTTCAAGCGCTTTCCGCAAATTCTATCGGACGTTTCCCACAACACAATCAATACATCTTTTACCGCCTCATCGTATACTTTATTGCTGCTTATAACCGCTGACCTCGGTTCATTAGCCATTAAATTTCCCAACAATCGAATTGCGTGTTTGCGGTGATACCCAGACACTTGCGTAAACTCGTTAAGAATGCTCGCTTTTTCGCTCTTGGATGCCCTGCTATACCTTTCTTGAATCGCGATGACTAATTCTTTTCGTGCCAGTTTGCTCAGCGTTTCTGTGCCCATATGTTACCTCCAGTTTTGGTAACATTATACTGAAGCAATAACCTATGAGTCAATGCGGCCAGAAAAAATAATTGACGTTTTACACGATCTCCTGATTCTGGATATAGATAGCCTTGAATATTATCCTCATGAATGTTTTTACAAGGTAATCCATCTGTTCATTATTAGGATTACTCCTGAGCCTTAAAAAGAAATCCTGCGTGGCCTTTACCAAATCGACAGCGTTTCTCTTCTCCAGAATCTTTAACTGAATCACCTTTACATCCTGCCTGAGCTTTTTCTCCTCATTCCTTAAAAGCTCGGCCCGGTCTTTATAGATATCGATGTTAATCTTATCCTCTGAAAACACCTCATAGAGGACCTTTTGTTTCTCAAGGTTTTTTTGCTAAGGTCCTTTTCCTTTTTGAGTTCTTTCTGCACACCGCTCACAAATATTTTATACTTCATCTTATTTAGCCCCTTTTGGCTGCTTTGTTGTAAAGTTTACCTGTCTTTTTGCTCAGATACTTCTCCACATGGTACTGCTGGATCTTACTTGGAGTTGTCTTTCTATTGAACCACCGGCTGACAGTCGAAAAAGCAACACCTAGTTCTTTCGCCAGATCCTGCTGGGTTATTTTGTTCTCTAAACGATATAGTTCTAATTTTTTTATGCTTTCCATATAGCATCACTCCTTATATATTATTTTATTACGTTAATTAGACTATCTTGCACGTATTGCATTTTATAGCACAAAATTAGCCCGGAGTAAATGTAAAAATATCTGATGTACTTAAAAACCGGAAATGTTCACTAAAGAGTGAACATTAGCAAGAAGTGAAAATTGAAGCCCGTTTTTCTTATGGCGGGAACCTCGCCGAAACCGAAGGTGAAAACTCTTCGGCGTAGGCGGGTTAAATGTCTGATAGTGTTAAATACCCACTGATTAGCGGATATTTAGTGAGAGTGGAGATTTATGCGGAAGTCTTCACCCTGCTATGGATAAATTTCGCAGCTTCAAGCAAAGTTGAACTGATATGCATATCGGCCTGATTCTCTAACTTTGTTAACTTTTCTTCCTCACCCGGTTCGTTTTTGAAAGGAATAAGAATGCCTGTCCCGTTTATGTTTAGTGCCGTCTGGACATCAGAAGACCGATCACCAATAACATACAAATCCGCGTTTTCCGGCATGGTTCCATCTGTCTTTAAAGCGTTAAAGACCATACCGAGAGAAGGTTTTAAGCACCCACAATTTTCATGTACCAAGTTTTTATTAAACGCAGCATTCGGTTTTGTTTTAATATATTCAAAATCAGCATGTGGGCATAAGAAAAAATCATTTATAACGGCGCCTTTACTTTTAATAATATCGAAAACATATCTGCAAACCTCACGCGCTCTATCGACCGTTAGTAATGGGTAATCATTTATGGCAACACCTGGTTGGTTTGTAATCATATATATTGATGAATAAGGGATAGCGTTCATTAGCTTTATTCCATCAACAACAAAAGGAAGTAGTTTGACCTTTGATTTCCAGTCGTTGTTTCTTCCCAAAAATAGATGATCCCTCGTATCATGAATAAGCGTACCATCTCTGTCAATACATATAATCGTCTTTCTCATAATGGATAACAATACATAAGCCTTATTTTGTAGCCACTTCAAGCAATGTTATAGCGCCAATAGCAATAAACAATATTGAAATAAAAAATTCCAGTGCTTGTGATTTCATCCTGCTCGATATAAATGCGCCAAGTTGGCCACCGATAATAACACCGGGTATAGTGAATATTATTATGTTTGCCACGTTTGTTAACACCGTTTCTCCCATTCCCATAAAGAATTTAAAATGCCCTAGGGAAGCTGCCAGAGCAGTAATAGCGACTATTAAAACACTGGTTCCTGTGGCAATTTTGCTGGGAACCCTGCATGTCCGCAGGAAGAAAAAATCATTCAACTCGCCTAATCCTGTGGAAATAAGCCCGACAAAAAAACCACCAATTGAGGTAATAACCCGTCCCTTATGGACGTTACACACTGTATATTTAATTATTTCGCCACTACGCGTGGTAATGGTTGTCTTTCCCGTATCGGCGAAGTCTTTTTTAATATTTTCATTGAGTAATTTAGTTTCATGGACGTCGGGTTTTTGCAGAAATTTTATCGCTAGTAGAATCATTCCTATTCCAAAAATTAACTTTAAATAGTCACTGCGGATGGCGTGTGATAGAAAAACACCCAGCACTGCCATAGGAATAGTACCCACCAACACTTTAAACGCTAACTTGTAATCAATTAGACGCTTTTTTGAGTATCCTAAAATAGCGCTTGTGAACCCAAAAACCTCTGTTATGAGAGCGGTTCCAATAGCGACCTCCGGATTCAATTTCAGAACAATCATGAAAAACGGCGAGAAAAATGTTGCGCCTCCAATGCCGATGGTAGCCGCTATCGAAGCGAAAATAATTGATATAGGTAATATATACCAGTATGTCGGTTGAATATCCATTGCTATCCTACCCTCCTAGCAACAACTGCCGTCAGTTTTTGCGCCTTTGGTTGTTGATACCGTAGAAGCCGGGCCGCACGGAAAGGGGCCGAAATGACGAGTTTTATCACCGACGATCTTAAAATGTTTTCCATACCGCGTGTTTGTGAGCATCGAAGCGGTATTTCCGCATACAAGCAGGGGCTTTCCGGTAAGAAACACATGATGATCATCAAGCACAAACTGATGAGGTAATCCGGGAATCGTTCCCTGGTAATAAGCAACCTGTCCGAAGTCCTCGCAAAGATCCTCAAGGTCATTCAGTTTAAACACCCTGACAGTCACTGAACAAAATGTGATGTTGCCCGTCTTTTCCAAAATCTTTGGGTCTTCGATAGTGATAACGCGTTTTGACATATACCTCACGTCCAAACATCCTAAACTCTCAAGTATACGCCTGAAATCTTCTATATACATCGTTCCGCCAAGACATTCACCGTAAAGGACCGGGTCGTTTTTGACATCATCGGGTATGCGCCTATCAGCAAAAACATCAGAAAAGTAAAGCTCTCCTCCTGGCTTCAAAACACGGAATATTTCTGCAAAAACATTTTTCTTATCGGGGGAAAGATTAATCACGCAGTTTGAGATAACCACATCCTGTGAATTATCTTCAATACCGGCTTCTTTGAGATCCTCAATATAGCCTTTTCTAAAATCCACGTTACATCGCTTAAAACCGAACCTCTTCATTTGCGCGTCTTTATATTTACGGGCGACATTTAACTGCTCATCAGTCATATCGACTCCGGTGACAAATCCTTGTTCGCCCACAAGCGCTGAAGCAATATACACGTCGCGCCCCGTGCCTGAGCCTAAATCTAAAACCCGGCACCCTTCTAAGAGTGGAGGCAACGGCGAACCGCATCCGTAGAATTTATCCAATATTTCCGGCTCGATGTTCTTAATGATCGACTTCATCGGCTCAGGGAAATCATCGACAGGACAGCAGGCACTCGTCTTGAGGTCTTTCTGCGTCTTAAGAATTTTCCCGTAATATTCTTTAACGCTTTGTCGCGCAGAGACGCACACCAAGCCCTCCTCTTGGCTTGGGTGTTTTTTGTCCTCCTGAACGTTTGCGGCACACATTCGCTCATTCGTCAATGCGCCCTGACAGCTTGATCCGCTCCCCGCGGCACAGGCCAGACAATGCTCGCCTGTAATAATTTCTCTTTCTTCCAGATCTTCCATGCTTAATTTATCGATGGTTAAATGGTTCCCCTTTGAATCTTTCAAGGCGTACCCCAAAGCGAGATTAAAATCGCAGTCATATAGCCTGCCGTCATACCCAACACTTAAAAAAGAACGGCACATCAAGGTCTCAATGGTCGCGGGGTTAAAATTATTTTCAAGAACATTAAAATACTTCTCATATTCATTATTCGCGTCGAGATAATCCTTGAACTTCTTAACCGGCACGTTGGTAATGGTCAAAAGCCTGTTGAATTCAATGCCGTAATTGTCTTTGAGCGCCTTTTTGTAATCCCTTTCCAGTGAATCCTGCGACCCGGGCAGATACGCACCCAAAGCGTTATACACCAAGTCCAGCTGAAGATCGTTTCTTTTCGTAAAACCTGTTTCGTTGAGCAGTTTAAGCGTCTTTATGCTCTTTTCAAAGACTCCAGCCCCACGTTGGCGATCAACATTCTCCTTTGTGTAGCAAGGCAAAGAGCAGATAAGATGTACTTTATTCAGCCTGAAGAATTCCGGCAGATGCTCCTTACCTTTCTCAAGCAATACCGTAAGATTTGACCGCAAGATAAGCTCATTAACAAGCGGCCGAGCAGACTCAACGAAATATTCAAAATTAGGGTTTAATTCCGGAGCTCCGCCGGTAATATCAAGCGTCCGCATTTTGTTGTTTTTTAGAAAGTTTAAAATAGCATCCGCGGCTTTTCGCGACATGATCTTTTTCCCCTTTGGGGACCCTTCAATGTGGCAATGACTGCAACTCTGATTGCAAAGATCGCCCATATTGACTTGAAGCGTAGTCAATCGCCCTCTTCTAAGAATATCTTTTTGTATCCCATGTCTTTCCAAAACACTTAAAAACTCGTTCATGCTTAACCTCCTCGTATAATTTATTTCAATATCTTATTTAAACTCCAATCATAGGGTAAATATTTAACCTGTAATTTCTCCTGATTATTCAATAAATAATTTTTTATTTTTTCGTTTGTAAAGTTCGTAATATATTTAACGATATTCTTTATGGAAGACCCAAAATCCGGAGCATACCATTTAAATATCTGGGATAGGCTCAAAACATTATTATCTGGATCCAGGATGGCCCCTCTCCTGTTAATGAAACTTTTTCCTGCCACATCCAGTTGTTGGTTTATTTTCGAGGCCTCGTAAAACTCTATAGGTGGGCATGAACTTGACGCGCATACTAGCGCGAAATGTACCCGTGGATCAAATTTATCGACTACAAAGCGCAGTCTCTTATCGGAGCTTGAAAACGGTTTCATATGAATTACCGGATGCGGCCTGTTTTTTCTTAATATACCGTGCTCTATATCATCAGGGGTGAAATTAAACCCACCTATCTTATAGCTTATGCGTCCAAAAAAGTTGAATATTTCTTTAACGGACTCTTTTACGTCAAACTCAATAACGCCGTGAATAATAAGAATGTTATACATGTTTATCCAAAAAGATCTTTTTTCGGCATCTGTTTTAAGAAGCGACGGGTCAAAAAAATTAAGTTTTTGAGTCAAATTCAGATACTCCATATAGTCAGAAGACCTTTTCATGCTTTCATAGTCAACGCGGCCTTCAATGACATTAAAAAATGCTCCCTGCAGCCTCCCAAGTAAAATCTTCAATTGAGCCGCAATCCGTGGAGTATGTTCAGCTTGTCGCTTGTTTGTTTTGTTTAATTCAGCCCGTAAAGGTATTATCTTTTTGAAACGTTCGACAAGTGGTGTGTTCATGCTTTTCTGAAACCCCTTATACTGCGCGTTAAGCACGGCCGATACGGCATTTATGTATCCGATATGGCTGAAGGCCTGAGGAAAGTTTCCGAGCATACGGCCGCTTTTGAAATCATATTCCTCAGATAATAAACCAAGATGATTTGCGGCTTTAACAGTGGTCTCTATAACTTTTTTTGCCTCATCTACTTCGCCTGAAAGCACTAGGCACTCTATAAACCAAAAATTACATAGAATAAAACCTCCCTCTTCCCCTTCCATGCCGTCATCGCCTGAATAACGCAAGAGAAAGCCATGTTTCATCAATTTTTCCCTACAGGCTTTTATGGTGTTTTTAATGCGTTCGTCATCTATCGGCAAAAAGTTTACCATCGGCAATAGAAGCAGGCTCGAATCAAGTTCTTTTGAGCCGTATCGCTGGACGAAACTTTTTATATCTTTATCATACCCTTTCACCAGGACATCTTCTATTATCTTGCCTCTTTCTATTTTCCACTCATTGAGCGGGGCGTCGAATCCATATCTTGCGGCAATCTTAATACCTCTGTCTAACGCGACCCAGCACATAACCTTTGAATAAACGAAATGGTACGGGCCGTTTCTTACTTCCCAAATACCGTCATCCGGTTTTTCCCAGTTCTTAATAGCAAGCTCACATATATCTTTAAAAAACGGCCACAAATCCACATCTATTTTCCCCGCATAATCGGAAAGCCTCAAGGCCGCGTCCATAACTTCGCCATATATGTCCCATTGATTCTGATTATGAGCGCCATTTCCTATTCTCACAGGCGCTGAGGCCATGTATCCCTTTAGGAAAGTAAGTTCTTTTTCCTTTAACGCGTTATTACCTTCCAGCGAATACATTATTTGTAATCTTTCGCCTCCGTATTTTTTATACGTTGTATGCAACCATCTTACAAAACTATCGGCTTCATCAACATGCCCAAGGGCAAACAAAGCCTTTAGGGTAAAAGAGGCGTCTCTTATCCAAGTAAAGCGGTAATCCCAATTTCTCTTTCCCCCTATTGTCTCCGGAAACGAAGTAGTTGCTGCCGCCGCGATGGCGCCTGTTGGCTGGAACGTAAGCAGTTTTAGGGCTAAAAGTGAACGATTAACCATACCTGCATACTCCCCCAAAAAAGAACACCTGTTGCCCATGCAGGTCTTAAGCCAATCATGCCAAAATTTTTCCGTATCTTTCATACCGCATGCCAGCGTCTCTTCCTTATCACTATCTCCGTAAACAAAATTAAAGTGCGCCTCTTGGCTCCCGGAAAGCGAAAACTCTAATCTGATTCCGTCATCGATTGTTTTAAGATCATATTCGGTTAAATTAAAATTGAAGGTAAAGGTTTCTTTTTCAAGCCTTATCTTGCAAATTTTACCTTTAACATCTATTTGCGGAATTGCTTTAGCGTATAGCGGGCGGGCAAATAACTCAAGTTTGAATTTAATACTTCCGGAGACACACCTCAAACATCTATGGATTATATGGTCTTCTCCCTCGAATAATTCCTGCGTCTTAACAGGCATAAAGTCAGTAAGTATCGCTTCCCCTGTTTTGGTTTTAAAAAAGCAGTTTAAAATGTTTGTACTATCGATATATTTTGTGCCTGACGTAAATTCTTCCGCAGGCCTTATGCTGAAATATCCGCCTTTTTCGTCGTCAAGGAGCGCCGCAAATACAGTAGGAGAGTCTATGTGCGGCATAGAACAATAATCTATGGAGCCGTCCCTTGATATGAGGGCAACTGAATGCATATCCCCTATTATTCCGTAATCTGCAATTTCTCTATACATATGCGATTAATGTGATCCCTTATGTTCTTTAGTTTCCAGGCCAAAATATGAAGCCTTAAACCGGCTCAACAAAACCCTTAGCTCTTCAACAACTGCAAGATCTGTGCTTTGCTTTGCCTTCATCGCATACACAAGCATTTTATGTAAAAGTATAAGTTCGCCTGCATATTTAGCATACGCTCCTTTGTTCTGTTCATTTCCTATTTTTATCCGTTGTGTCATAAAATACTGAGATATGATGTGTTGGAGCAGGTTGGCGTGAGTCTCCTTATTGTTGACCCAGCGGACTATCTGATTGTAGTTCTTATCCTTCTCCTTTGAGAGCTCAATAATCATATTCATGGACTTCTCGATTGTTGTTATGTGTTCTTCTATCCGCTCTATTCTTGCTTCATCATTGTAAATACCACAGGGGATCTCACAGTGTGAAAACGCAGGCTGCACCCAGACTATTAAAGAACAAATCAAAAGATAAAAACCAATTCTTCTTTTCACTATAGCTCCTTTCATTTTACGGCCCATAATTTATCTCCGAGGCCGCATATTTACCCACTTAAAAACCGGAAGACCCATATAAACCGGTAACCTTCGCGCATGCCTCCGGCCCGCCACAACCATTCCTAGGTTTACGACAGGATTAAGATAAGCGCATGATAGATAGCGTGACGCATAAACCCCCGGCGTTACGCCAATCCCCCAAACAATGGCTATCTGAAAAAGGCCGATAAGGGATGAGAAAAGAACCGTCACCGTCACTGAACCGCACACGAAAAATACAAGTATGAATGAGCCGGTCATCTCACCGATAAAATCATGCCATTTTGTAAACATATATCTTTACCTCTCTCATGTTTTCATTCTTTTCTTAGAATACTTGGATTGGGTACAAGCCGTGCATTTCTCTATTTCTAAAAGTTTATTAATATATTCCTGAACGGTTAAAATAAATGTGCCGTGGCTCCAGGTTAAAGGTGAAACTGAGATGGGCTCATTCGTATAGGGATTAACCTGCTCAGCAAGGCAACCACTTCTCAAAGCATGATTCTTGACCCATTGCATTATTGATAAGGACTTATCAAGTTCACCCCTGCTTCTTGCTCTGGCAATATAATATTGTGCAAGCCACAAGGTAGTAATAAACCAAGGATTGCCCGTAACGTCATTGCTTACGCGATGATAAGAATCATTTTCGTAACGGCATAGACCTCCAACCTCTGTGTTGCACCATAACTTTTCATAGATCTGCTCCATAGTGCTTACTACTTTTTTGTCATCTGCAGAATACGCACCAAAGGCAAATACTCCATAAAGGCTGGCATCGATAGTTGCGTCAATTTCAATTTTATCATTGTTAAAATTTATCATCCGAGCAAAACGTTTTTCTTTCTCAAGATAAAGATACTTATCCATCGCCTCTCTAATTTCAAAAGCACCTCTCTCATAGCTCTTAGAAACATCGGTCTCTCCAAAGGCCTGCGCAAAACTTGCTGCTGCCATTAAACCAGCATATACGGCGCTCACCGTAAAGGTAAGTATCCCCTGACGTTCCTCCCATAGATCATAACTCGGCAGAGGGAGTTTAGTTTTATTATCACGATAGCGAAGCATAAAATCTGCTGCGTTTTTAATCAAATGTTTATATAATGGCTTAATGAATTCTATATCCTTAAAAATATTATAGTGATTCCAGAGCGCCCAGATAACAAGCGCAGTTTCGTCTTCCTGTATAGGTATCTGTGGTTTTTTGTCTTTTAGCCACGGATGCCAGGAACTTGCAACAGCGCCAGAGGGTGTATATTTATGTAAAAAATAACCTTCCTTATCAATAACCTGCGCGCAGAAATTAAAGAAGCGACGGGTGATTTCTGAATACCCTGCCAAATCTAAGGCATAGGCGACTAACGCCCCGTCCCGCGGCCACATATAGCTATAGGTATCCCGGTTAAACTGCACCACATCAGAATCATTTCCGGCAATAATCGCTCCGCCATTATCAATCTGGGTGCGGGTTATCAACAGGCTCCTTTTATAGAGCCAGGTTATTTTTTCAGGCAATAACCCATAATTGAGCTCTTCCTTGTCTACCCATAATTTCCAATAATCAAGCGTGCGTTTAAGAATAACTTCGGGCGTCTTTTCCCATATAACGCTATTTAAAATCTTTACCTCGTTCCAGTTCCTGCCAGCGCACACCCAGTAAAAACAAGTATCACTGGCTTTTGCTTTAAGCTTTAAATGGATAGCAATACAAGAGTCGACCGAACCCTGTGTGATAGGATTTCCGCTTAAAATCCCGTCTTCGGCATCCTTCCATGTTCCTTCAGCACCTTGCTGTTCTTTGTGGCCAGTAGCAAATTGATCGATCCCGCATTTTTTATTTGCACAGGCGTTAATTAAAAAATAGCGCTCTCCCTTATAATGCAGCAAACCGTTGACTTCCGGCCTGAAAGCAGCTGTGTCACCTATATCATTGCCATAGATATGAAAATCATGGCATAGGAATAGCCTTACTTCCTGAAGCTCAGAGGATAAATTTTCTACAGTCAGCTTTTTTACATATATGTTCTCATGAAAATCAACCAGGTCATGAGCGGTTATTTTAACCTTAAGCTCATTATTAATGAGGGTTACGTTCGTCACCAATGTGTCGTCAAGATAATCTAAACTCTTTTCCCATCCTTCAGAAATCCATTTGAATTTACCATTTACCCAAACTCCAAAACGAAATGGCTCACCCTTGGTATGGTTTTCTTGTCCCACGCGGGGAAAATAAAATTCGCGTAAGATGTAATTGTTATCAAACGCTATCAACATATTACCGTTTCCTACAGGGATATCTCTCGGCATAGTCTTACCCCTCCCCTAATATTCTAAACAGATGATACCCATATTTATGCATATCCAGATAAAGACCTTTTAAAATAATATCTTCTTTGCCTCTGACATATTCGCTTTGGCTTAACAAATCTTTAAATATCAACTCTTTTGCCTGAATAGTTGTAATATCGAAACGAGTATAGCATTGGGATTGTGAATCAGAATAATTAGCAACTGCTAAATAATAACCGTATTGGTTTTTATTAAATAGTGCTATGCAATTTTTATAAGTTTCATTTTCTTTCCATGCGGGAAAAATCACCGTCGATTCCCAAGCAAACATATTCAAAGATATATTTTTAGAGGTTACTAAAATATTTTTATAGAATTCGATTATCCCTTCGTCACTTTTCTCACCAAGCGATTCCTTCAAGTAAATAGGGAGTTTATTTTTAAAACCTTCTATTTGCCCTTGGTGGAAAAGATGTGCCCCCGGAGAAACTGCCAAAAGAAATGCCGCGGCTTTTGATTTTTCCCTACCGAATACTGCGATAGCACGGTTCTCGTCATGATTTTCAATGAATTTCAATTTTTTACCGGCGGTTTCATTTTGTTCAGTCAGATTTCCCTTTAATTTCTCAATGTCAGAATATTCTAGGAAATCATAAAATGTTTTATCATATACGTAGTTAAATCCCAAATTCATCAATTCATATTCCAATCCCCAATATACCTCAGCGATAAAAATAAATTCCGGATATGATTTCTTAATATACCCGATTGATTCCTGCCAAAACTCTGATTCAGGCTCTGTAAATTTTCCGCTTCCAAAAACTCTCTCTCCCCATATCTGTTTTTGTACGCGCTTTAAAATCAACATTGCCATATCACAACGCACTCCATCACACAACGATGCCACCCTCAAAAGTTCCTCTTGTATCGCTTTTCGGGTTGATGGATTGTAATAATTCAACTGGACTACATCTGCCCATGATGGGAAATACGGGTCTTTACCATATGCAAGAACGGCCTTATTGTCCGCGCTGAAAAATAGCTCCGGATGATTCTGCAGTTCCTGTCTGGTTGCCCGAATAAAATATTCGGGATAGGCATGCACCCAGGGATGATCCAAGGCAACGTGATTGGGGACAAAATCCAAAATCAGCTTTATTCCATGACTATTTAACCTCTTCTTTAATTCAAGCATTTCTCGGTTATTGCCCAAAAAACTATCAACCTCGTATCCGGCTATAGCATACGGTGAACAAGATATCTCTTCTAGTTCTAACTGCGGCAACGCAGCATTCAATTCATCCCATAATTTCTGATTGCTGAGCGCTGCCTCTCTGCTCTTTTTACTCGATAACCAAACGCCCATAAGCCAAAGTGTATCAAAACCCAATTCTCTCATAAACAAAATTTCTTCTTCAGGGATATTGCCTAATGTTATCTTCTTTCGATATTTATTTGATAATTCCCTTAACCAAACGCGTGTGTTAATTTCGTAAATATTTGTGATTTTTTCTCGCATTTTCTCTTTAAATTATTTTCTATACACCTACGTGACGTTGTGCGAACCTTTATATTCGCAAAGAACGAACTAAAAGATAAGTAGTTATGCCTTTTCTCATTGTGCGCTGCTTTCTTTATTCCGACCATAATCTATTTCAGAAGCTGCCTCTTTATCAATTAAATAAAAAAGTCCTCCTCTTTTTGGCTTGACTAAAAAGGCAGGCAAGCGACTGTCTCCTTCTTCTATCATCTCCCTGATAATATGCGCTTTGCCGCTTCCGGTTACCAAAAAAATGATTGTTTTAGCGTTATTGATTATGGGCAAAGTAAGAGATACGCGCTCATTTTTTAAACCGCGGGATACGACTGTACATACCAGGCGTCTTTTTTCCGACAAAGCTTCATGATTCGGAAATAAAGAAGCTGTGTGCCCATCTTCGCCTACCCCTAAGATTATTAAATCGAACTGCGGCGTTTGATCGTCTTCTAATTTAAAAAAAATTCTTATACCCTCTTCATATTTAGAGGCCGCGTCCAGTGCTGTGCCATTGAAATAAATAGGGTGGATATTAGCGTTCGGAATATCTATTTTTTCAAGAAAATCATTTTTTATCATACCGAAATTGCTGTCAGGATCGTTATGCGGCACAAAGCGCTCATCAACGAGGAATATGTGCGTTTTATTCCACGGCAAATCTGCGCCATGGGCAACTAAACTATTATACAATGGGGATGGCGTCTTTCCTCCGGATAAAGCCACGGCAAACCTGCCCGCATGCCTTATGGCCATATCGGACGCTTCCCGCCACTTCCTCAGAAAATAATCAGACATTTCTTCGATTGTATCAAACACTAAAATTTTCTTTTTTCCCTGCTCTAACCTGAATACCGCCATTTCCGCCCTTCTTTTTCCATAAGCATTTCTGCTTCTTTCGGCCCCCAACTACCGGCTGAATAATTAGGGAAATCTTTCTTTGTATTCTTTTCCCAACGGCTTATTATGGGGTCAACCACAGACCACATTGCCTCTACACCGTCCTGTCGTGCAAATAGAGTCAAGTCACCTTTTATGCAATCTGCGATCAGGCGCTCATACGCGGGATGTTTTTTTATGCCGAAACTTCTTTCGTAGTTAAAATCCATATCTACGGCGTAAGGCTTGTTGCCGGTTCCCGGGTATTTGACGTTCAATCGTACACAAATCTCTTCATCAGGCTGCACATTGAAAATAAGTTGATTCGCTTCAATAGTATCGCATGCCCTTCCCAATAACTTAAGCGGCGGCTGTTTAAAATGGATGCTGATTTCTGTAAAACTTTTTAGCATACGCTTACCTACCCTCACATAAAATGGGACCCCCGCCCATCTCCAGTTGTCTATATGAAACTTTCCCGCGAAGAAAGTCGCGATATTAGAATGCAGGGATACATTCGGTTCATCTCTGTATCCGGGAACATTCTTCCTTTCGATTTTTCCCGGGCCGTATTGACCGCGGACCATGAATTCATCGATATATTTATCGTCCATAGGCCGTATAGTTCTAAATACCTTTACCTTCTCATCTCTTATCAGATCAGCCTCAAACCCTACCGGTGGCT
>Ga0210050_1001509_pt1 | contig 24748 bp, 19 predicted proteins | sample CryGey132114_all_FD_185463 | JGI IMG/M metagenome (GOLD analysis project Ga0210050, IMG submission 185463) | Groundwater microbial communities from aquifer - Crystal Geyser CG22_combo_CG10-13_8/21/14_all (SPAdes) (version 2) | ecosystem: Environmental > Aquatic > Deep subsurface > Groundwater ... | reverse complement strand
TCACCGCTGCTTAATTGCGGAATAAAATTGAACGATAATGTTCTGTTAGCGGAATCATTTTTAATATTTAACTGATCGAACGGAATTTTCTGATTATCAAGCAGCAAAGAAAGAGACGAAGTATCACCCACCGCAAACCAGGTTGGATATTTCAAATCAACTTTTATATTGGGACTAGTGGAAACAAAATCGCCGTTCATAATTTCAGCATTATCAAAAGTAACACTGACAGTTGAAGCAGAAACCGAAACTATATTCGTATCCGGTTTAGTATAAAATGGAATAGTGAATTCGTTATTGTCCTTATACAATTCTCGCACATGATTCTCCGGATCAATTTTAATTTTGAATCCCATATTTCCCTTGCCATCGGTAGCGTTCGTCATATAATTGAGTGTGAACAATTTTCTCTGCATTGAATCGAGTGAAGCGACAACAGTATCAAGCAACAACCGTGAAGAATTATCTTCCTTCATTACATCAACCAACACATGAAAACTATCCGCCGGAGATTCACCAACATTGTAAACATAAAAGTTCAGATCAAGGCTATCTCCTTGGAGAAGTGTATCACGAGAGATGGAAACTACTTGATAGTTGGTGGCAAGCTCGGGAGGAGAAGTGAATGTCACACCCAATGCTTTTAATGCTGGAGATTGTTTTTGATCATTTGCATAAAGTTTTGCCATAAGCTTTATGTCGGGATAAACTGAAGCATCAATTGATGATAACAATGAAATTGAATCTGCTAAAACTAATTCGTTTAAAGTGTCCACTTGAGAATCATTCTTAATTCCTAATGGAAAAAATTTAAGTGATGTTCCACTCGGGACATCATAATTAGCAAATAGCTCTTTCCAGTTTACAGAGTTTTTTATTTGTGCAAAAATTATGCTTCCGGAATCAGTAGTAGCTTCTTTCGAAATACTAATAAAAGCTTGACCTTCATATAGTTTCTTGTATGCCTCTGGGACTGATCCCTTTGGAGCTCCTTTTTTACCAATCATGCACCATGATTCTCGATATCGGACACTATCAATATAATAACTTCCTAAAGTCGCAATAGATTGTCGAACAGGCGTTCCTCCCGAATAACCTATCACAGATTGAGCCCCGTCATCACAAATAGTTAATGCGATGACCGTCCCGGTGGATAAACTGTCAATATAGTTTTTTAACGCAACCCCGGATGTTGAAGATGGATAAACAAAATATTTGTATGAATATGGTTTTAATGTAATTGTATCAATTAAAGCTGTTGCTATTCCCCAGAAGAAAGTGTTTGGCAGAATTTCGCTTTTATTATAAAGAATGGATGCAAATTTACCTTCATTAGAACCGGCAGATGTTACCTCTAACGAGTTAATTGTTTGGGTAAGTTCCCAATTTTTAGTAGAAGAATTAAAATCAACATTCTTTATTTCAAATGAATTCAATAAGAAAGTGCTGTCTGCATACCAGTCATACTTGTTCAAGACATTATTGAATGAAAATGTTTCAGACCATTCTGCGTTTGGATAATCAATTTTAGATCTCCAATAATAGCGTTGGTTTTCCAACAAGCCTAAAATGGGAACTTCTGTACTCAGAGTATCTATCGTCTTAGAGAAATCAATCGCATTACTAAAATCACTTTTGGCTGATAATGATAAAATGATGTTTGTAAAGTTATGATTTTGAAATTTTATAGGATTAAGTAATCTAACTTTCGATCGTGCTGAATTATAATATTTATCTTTTTCCAGAATTTTTAGTGAACTAGAAAAAACATTGAAATTATATTGAATAGAATTGTCGGTTTCATTTAACTCATCAATTTTGTTATCCTTGTCCAATGAAATTTTAATCGAATGACTTCCCGCTTTATTTTTTATTGGGATATTAAGAGTTATTTCCTTTCCATAGTTTGGGGACTCGATTATAAAGCTGTTGGAAAAAGTTAACGACTCGCCACTATAATCTTCAAATGAAATGTTTAGAGAATCGTTTGGAACTCTACCAAAATTATGAACGGTAAATGTAACTTTTAGTGAATCCATAGAATCGTTAGGGTTTGCTTCATTTAACTTTATCGAATACTGAGGGATTAAAAAATTTGGCTTTGGAGGAATTTTTAAAGAAATAATTGGGTCGCCAAAAAGTAAATTACAATATGTGAAGACAAGATTTACATCATTGATTCCGTAATCCATCAATTGTTTAACCTTGGCTAAGTAATGCGCTTTCCCTACACTTACGATTGTGTCTTTTGTAAAAAATTGATTAAATAATATTGGAAATCTTAGTGAAGTTGATAAATAACCAAAGCTTGAATTTCCCAAATAATTAATCGCTTGCCCATTTGTATTTTGACAAACAAATGTCTCACCAAAAGCATCTACATCGGGTTCAGCAAACTTACCGGTAGAGCATCCAAAGTCTGAAATTAATGGGTACCTATCTGAATATCTGTTCATTAGATCTTCGACTTTGGTAATCCCATTATCCCAGGTTTGCGTACCGCTATGACCAACATAAGAAATTATTATTGATCCCTCAGCCACGGAGTTACTTATTTCTTCTTGACTGTATGGTCCAAAATTAGTAACCGGATTACTTGTTTTATAAAAATGTTTTCCAACACCACCGATTGGTTTAACAGAAACATAATTATTAAAGATATCATCATTTACAGATTTAATTTGAGCCAACTCGGAAGGTTTTGTAGGATCCCCGCCACTGAAAAAGAGATAAGTTTTGTTCCATTCATCGAAAGGCTTATTTAAATAATTTTGATGTTTTGTTTGATAATGGTTCAGTTGTGCATCGGTTGTTGCTGGAATTCTGCCAACATACATTTGTGGAATACTAATATTAACGGTATCCCACATGGTAAACCAAGAATCACTAACGGGATTTCCGAATGAAGGTACTAAATTCTTTTTGCGAATTGCCGGAGCCGGTGTGTAAATGTTCTTATAGTCATAATTTGCATCTCCGATCAATGTAAGATATGATGGTTTTGGTGCTGGCCAATTATTTGATGCATAAGAAAGAAAATCTTTTATTGCTTCCGCTGATGGAAAACCAAAAGCAAATTCGTCATAAATATCATCCACAAAAGCAAGTTCAGTTCGCATATCGTAATTTGAGCCGATAAAGTTTTTATATGCATTAGCCGAATTGAACAAAACTTTATTGGAAACAATTATATAATCGGCACCACTTAAAGAATTTCTCAAATTTAAAAATGTTTTCTTCGTTCTAAACTCAGGTTTTTTCACGGAAGAAGCACCAATGAGCAAATATTTATCTCCACCATTAACCGAATCTGAGAAGGTCAAAGTTTTCTGATTCGTTCCCGAAAGATTAAAATTTTCTATTTTTTCTACTGAAGAGTTTAATTTATAAAGAAGTAGATTCTCCGAAGATGAGACAATGTTGATAATTTTAATAATCTTTACCCCTGATGTAACTGTATCTGGAACTAGTATCATAATTGAATCATTTAGGGCAGAATTATAGCAATAATATTCGATATCAATCCAATCAATTAAAGATTGGTGAAACGAAGCTTGTGTCGCCATTCCAAAAACTCTTATTGTATTGGTTCCTTCTTTTAACTGGTTTGATGAAAATTCCGAATTCAAATTAACTGTCTTCTTAAAATCGTACGTAATGGAGTCTTGAACAGATGTTGAGTTTATTGAAACACCATTTTTATGTGCTGAAGTTTGGATATCCGATGCGTTGCTAATCAACCGGACATAAGTTTTTAATGCTGTATTAGGAACAATGTTTTTTGCGGAAAATGAAATAGATTGTGAACCTGAAGACCCCAATGTTAACCAAGTCCAGACTTTGTTTTCCTGCCAGTTTGGAATTTGAACTCGCGGCTCAACAGCATCATAATACCAAAGACGAACATCACTTTCTGAATGTATTTTAACTAACGAAGCTGAAATTGTGTCAGCAGATTGATAAATATTTCCCTGTTTTAGTTTCACACGTTTCCCGTCTAGTCCATCCCAACTTAACCAAAGAAATGTAGTATCGTTATACCTGTCCATAAAATTTAAATAATCAACCCCTGTTGGTACTATTTGGCGATAGTTTTGTGCTCCATAATTCTTTTCGCACCAAAACTCAATATAATCAGTCGAATCAAACGACATGTCACTCTCACCAAAAACAAAAAGAGGAAGCTCTTTCCCTTTCTTAAATATTTTAAATGTTTTGGGATTAATGAATGAAGGGCTTAAACCATAATTTACCAAATCGTTGTAAGTTATTCTGAAAAGACCATCAGTTGAAATTGCGAGTTTTATATATTCTTTGGTATAGTCAATCCAAGTTCCAGAAGAATCCAGCGTTGGTTTATAAATCTTTTTTAACCGAAATTCTTGAGCTTGGTCATAATTTAGAATTACTGATTTTAGCTCTTTATCAAAATCCCCTAACGGTTGATTAGATTTTTCAAAGGCGTGTGTATTGGTGATCTGAATATTCAAGGATGTCTTTGCTAATTCAGATAATTCTTTCTTTTTCCAGTTAAATTGTTGTGTGTTTATTTTGATTACAGCACAATAATAATCGCGCAGCCATATATATCCTACAACCTCAACTTCGGTTGAGGGATAAAAATCAGACGTAAATAGAGAAGAAGTTAATTTTGTTTCATTATAGCTTAAAATAGAATCGCCCAACAATGAAAGAGAAGGGTTTACTGAAATTTCGGAATTAGAATAAATATCCTTTTTACTCTCAGAAAGGATTGCTAAAACCTTGCTTTCCGGTGGAATTGCAATAAAAAATGTTTTTGAAGAAAGTACTGGTGATCCGGGTTTGCTTTCATCAATATTCAAAGAAGTGTTTTTCGGTTTATTCTCTTCTGCCACAAAATCAATTTCTACTTTAATTTTGTTTACCGAATTTGAAGAAAATGTCTTTATGGTTTGAGTTTTGCCTAAAAAGGTAACAAGAAGAAAAACAATAAGTAATTCAACTTTGAATTTATTAGTAACTAGCATAAAATTCTTAATATTTTGTTGTTCGTAACTTATCAAAAAAACGTGAAAGAAAAGGTGATAAAAAATCGATAGTGAGATTTACTAATCCAAAATCAATTGGAACTCGAAACCTAGCATTACTTTAACATGCAAAATTCGCGATATTTATAAAACATAAAAGCCTATTTGAACCAAGCCTTATTTACTTACCTTTTGTTGATACCAATAGCTTTTAATTTTTACATTAATAACTCTATATATAAAAACAGGAATCCCAATGAGATATCTTTTCCAAAGACGACTAGGTTCATTTATTAGACGTACTAACCATTCGAATCCCAAAATCCTTAATACTTTAGCCCCTCTCTTTTTTGTCCCAGAAAACACCTTAATTCCATCTCCAACGGCTATAATTACATGTGTATTTATTTTTTTTTTATTGTAAATCATCCACTCCTCTTGTTTTGGGGAGCCAAGACCAACTATCAGAATATCAGGCTTTACCTCATTGATTCTATTTATCAACTCCGTATTATTAAAGTTAAAACCATTCTGGTAACCCTTAATAATTAATTCCGAATGAACGTTCTGAATTAAGTTTAGGGTTTGATCAGTGTCACCCAAAAAGAAAAGTGACCAGTGATTAGTTATTGAGGATCTAATAAGTTCCTGATAAAAATCAGAACCAGTAATTCTCGTTTTAAATCCGTTTTTGCCATACATAAATTTGGAAGCAAGAAATACTCCAATTCCATCAGGGTGAAGTATGTCAACCTTAGCAATTAAATCTCGATACTTATTACAAGTATAGGCAACATTAACAGTATTTACATTTGCTCCTGTAAATGTTTTTTGCGTTTTTTGACTTAAAGCATTAGTTATTTCCCCTATTAGAAGAAGATAACCACACCTATTAATTTCCAAATTTAGAACCTCTATTGTATTGCTGTTCATTGTATAAATTCTTCATAAAATTGGATAGTTTGTTGCATGGACGTCAAGCTCGTCACTTTCATATAAAAATTATTTGCCATCGATTTGGCAACGCTTTTGTTGTCAAGAAAAAAAATAATTTTCTTCCGTAAATCATGTGAATCTCCCGGATTGACCAACAAGCCATCAACCCCGTCTTTAATAAATTCGGCGATTCCCCCTGTCCTACCACCAATAAAAGGCGTTTTTGAAAGACCAGATTCAAGCATTACGAATGGGAATGGATCGATGCGAGAGGGTAAAACAATTATATCAGCTACGGCATAATAAATAGCTATATCCTTTGTTGGATTAATGCAAAAAATCGATGTATTATTGTTTACGATTTCCACAAATTCCATCGGCAGATCAAATTCACCAACGAGAAAAATCTTTACTGTTTTTCTTGATTTTATTAATTGACAAAAAGCATGGATCAAAACATCACACCCTTTTATTAGATTAATTCGTCCAACAAACAATAAAATACTATCCTCTTTAGTGATATGGTGCTTTAGCAAAAAAGCTTCTTTTTGTTCTTGATTAACATCAGCGAACGGTTCTATGTAATTATAAATTACAACAATTCGGTCTGGATCAATTTTATAATTATCAATAAGATTTTCTTTTACCGCATTACTAACAGCAATAATCTTTTTAGACTTAAAGCTTAATGGCTTCAAATTCGCGAGGAGGCTGTGAACCGTTGAAACTGTTTTTATCGGAAGAATCTTTGAAACTAAGTAAGCAACCAATTCTGGATAACGATGATGAGTATGAATTACATTAATATTATTCTGTTTACAAAACTTATAAATAAACAAAACATCCTTCATTAATTTATAAACGCTGCGGCTCCCACGGCTAAAATCGACGATTGTCGCTTGTATACCCAGCTTTGTCAATCTTTCTAATGAATCCCCCTTATTAGTTATAAAAAATATGTTGTAGATTTTATTTTTATTTAGCTCTTTCAAGAGTAAATAAACATGCTTACTTACTCCGCATGAGTAATTGAAATCTGGGGAGATATGAAGTAGATTCATAACTTTTAACCTTCAAGCAGTTGAATAGACCTAGTATAAACCTCATCAACTTCTATATTGCTAATACAGTAAGGGGCTTTGTATTTGCAGACCCAAGAACACCCAAAGCAATCCATTTGAGAAAAGAGAAACTTATTTTTTGAGTTTTGTTTGTATGGAAAGAATATCCCGTTTTTCCCCCCTCCAATAATTGCAAGTGTTGTTTTGTTTAATTGCAATGCTAAATGTGATAAACCAGAATCAAGACCAATGAATAATTTGCACTTGAACATTAGATCTATTAGTTCGTTGTAATTCAAATCGATATATTTTTTTACATTTTTATTTCCATCAATAATAAAATCCAAGACACGTTCTTGGGTTTTCGTCCCAACTACAACAACTTTAGTGTTAACAGAAAGTCTCTTAATCAATTTTTGGAAATTAAATTTATCCCAATTCCTAAATTCATCTGACGAAGATGGGGCTATTAAAATATAGTTTTCTAACTCACTAAAACTGATTTTCGCATAATTTCTTTGTAAATAACAGAACTCTTTTGAATCACCTCCAAAATATTTGTTCAATTCACACATTATAAAGTAAATATTCTTAGAAGCAGAGTTTACGAAATGCGAATAAAATTTATTGTAAATATTACATATTGATCTTGATTGATAAAGTGAATATGATTTTAATCCAATCGTTTTATTTGCGAAACTTAATATTGTCAATTCATCATTTAAACTCCCTCTTTCCGGTGAAATATTTACCACTGTGTCAAATTTTAATGAAACGAGTTCTTTTAGAACCTCAATTCGATAAAGTAAATTATGCTTGTATTTTTTTTTATTATATACTATAATTTCATAATTAAGATTAAATATTGCCAATAAAGGAAAATATTCTTCACTAACCAGAATATATTTTTTTTTATAGTTTTTATTAACTTGAAATGAATACCAGAAATCAATACACAAAATTAAATCCCCCATTTTTTCAGAATTGATGAATAGAATTGATTCTGAGATTTTATTTGTTTTTGGTTGTAAGGATTTCTTCAAAAGCCAGAATACTAATAAGTTTATGTAGCATTTCATTTGAAGTAATAATTCCTTACTCATTGCTTCAAATAGTAGTAATAATTTGTTTTTTCTTTTCAATCCCATCACTTATCTTATTGGAAAGAGTTTCGTAGGTTTGAATGTAACTCCTTTTATGTAAAGAATAATTAACTTAGTAAAAAGCTTCAGCTTTGATTCATTGTTAATTAATTCCCTTTGCGAATAAATTCTTATCACAAAACCTAAACCACTAAAATATCCTCTTAAAATTGAGTTATGAGTAATCCTATTTCTTAGCAATGCAACATATACCATATTCCTCACTCCATAAATAAATCTTGTACTATCAATTTTTAAAGTAGAATATGGATTAGGGTTGTTCTCATTATTAAAATGGCAAGCTTTACTATTTATTACAATAAATCCCTTGAAGTTTCTTAAAATAATTCTAAGGGTAAATTCCGCATCATCTCCCCAAATGAAGAAATCTTTGCTTGGGTACCCAACTTTTGAGATAACTTTTCTTGGCAAAAGTAATGAACCAAAACTAGCACTAATAATTGGAATTGGTTTATTATTTAGCACAGATGTTAACAAATCATAAGAGTTTCCTAATTCCGGAATATTTGCATAAGCTAAATTTTTATCTTTGTAATAAATTGTACTAGAAAGAAATCCAATCGAATCAAGATCAAATTCCTCTGTATTAATTAATTCCTCTAACGCAAATTTGTCGACAACAACATCGCAGTCTAAACACCAGATCCAATCATAACCTTTCTCATATGCTGTTTTAATCCCAGTATACTGTCCACCTGCACTACCGCTATTTTCTTGGGTTATTACAGTTAAATCTTTTTGTACGTTTAACCATTCTAATGTTCCGTCTGTACTTGAATTATTGACTACAATTATTTCGTCGAGCTTTCTTGTTTGATTTCTGATCGCATCAACACATTCTTTTAATAATTCGAGGCGATTATACGTAACAACAACAGCCGCTATTTTAAAGTTGTCTTTATTCATAACATCTCTTTTGATGTTTTTTTTCGGTTACTTCCATCTTTTCACAATCCTTTTTCAATTCTTCAATTTTTTTCATAAACTCCGGCAATTTATAACGGAAGTTTTATCTTGGCTTTATCTTGCACTTATCTTGTACTTAACTTGGCTTTTAAATAGTATCAGCTTTTGATTTTAAGAAATAAAGACAATTCGCCACCACTTGATCCATATTATAATATTGATACTCTGCTAATCTTCCGCAAAAGAAAACATTTTTCTCCTGTTCGGCTTTGAGGCGGTACTTCAAATATGAAGCGCGGTTTTCGTCTGTCGGTACGGGATAATATGGTTCCCCTTTTAGTTGAGGGTATTCATAAGAGATTGTTGTCTTTAATGTTTTTTGTCCTGTTAAATATTTGTATTCCGTTACGCGCGTAAACGGTTCAGCATTATCAACATAATTTATACTGGCGGCTTTTTGTTTCCTTTCAGTATTCAAATGTTCCCACTCAAACTTTATAGACCTATAAGGCAGTTTCCCGAATTGATAATCAAAGAACGCATCAATCGGTCCGGTGTAAATTATTTTATCAAACTTAGTAGTATCAAGTATCTTTTTATAATCTGTGTTCAATGCTTTCTCAATGTTTTTATGAGAAAGCATCTTCTCAAACATTTTTGTATAACCCTCTTTAGGCATAAATTGATATTTATCGGTGAAGTAGCGGCAGTCATCATTAAACCTGACGGGTATTCTTCCACAAACTGAAGGTGATAATTCATGTGGAAAAAGATTCCATTGCTTCTTCGTGTAATTTTTAAAGAAGGCATCAAATAATTCTCTACCGACCTGATTGATAATTATATCTTCAGAATTCAAGATCGGAAACCTTTTTTCGGCTTTTGTAGATAAGAAATTCTTTACTTCTTCATCATCTATTAAATTAACGCCAAAGAATTTATTGATAGTAATTCTGTTAATCGGAATGGGGAAAAGTTCACCCTGATAATTTGCCAACACTTTGTGTTCATAAAATCTCCACTCAGTAAACTGAGATAGATATTCAAAAACTTCCTTACTGTTAGTGTGAAATATATGAGGACCATACTTGTGAATAAGAATGCCGTGTTCGTCGTATTCATCATAAGCATTACCGCCAATGTGATTCCTCTTTTCAACAATCAAAACTTTCTTGTTGAATTGTGAAGCTAATCTCTCCGCCATAACAGAGCCGGCAAAACCAGCTCCGACGATCAGGTAATCATACTTCATTTAAATTCTTTTTCTTGAAGTAAAAATAGATCATTCCAAGTGTAACAAATATCTCCGTCGCTAAAACAGAAAAAGCAGTCCCAAAAGAACCATATGAGGGAACCAATAAAAATGACAGAACAAGACTTATCACACTCCCCCAAATAATTATTGCCGTGAATTCTTTTTTCTTCCCGAAGTTTAACAACCCTTGAATGCCGAACATATTGCTCAAATATATTATGAAAGGCAGCAGCGCGATGATTTGTAAAATATAAACAGATTTTGAATATGCGTTCCCGGCAAGCAGCAATATGACCGGCTTAGCAAAAAAGAAAATCACCATTCCGACAGCGAATAAAGCTGCTCCTCCCACTAAAGAAAATTTCATCAGAAGTTGTTCCGATTGTTCTTTATTGTTTTTAGAGAGAAACGCCATTCGTGGATAAAGCGCTTGATTAATTGGATTTGCAAAAGATTGTATTCCCGAACGTATTTTATCAGCGGCTGCAAAGTATCCAACTTCTGCGGGAGAAGATAATAATCCAAGCAAAAAAATATTTGTAGTTGTGTAAAGACTTATTGAAACGCTTGAGATAAAAAGCAGATAAGACTCTCGCAATTGATAAAACATTTCATGCAATGCCGGGATGACAAACGCCACTTTATAATATTTCTTCATCATCGCTGTTAGCGCAACTGCGTTAAGAATTGAACTTGCACCGATAAGCAGCATGTAAATTGCATCATCAGCCGGCGATTGAATGAAAAGAAATATTCCGATTATCATCAATATTTTTGAGAGTGTTGAGACAAGAACAAGCTGCTTCATTTCTTCCAATCCCTGGAAAAACCACATCGGAGTAAATGTTGTTCCAAGTACAATAAGAAAAGAAAAAAAGAATAATTCTTTTTCAAAAGAAAACTTCGGTATAAAGGAGATCAATAAGAAAAATATGATGAAGCATAAAATCAAAAGCAGAAATTTGATTGCATAAACTGATGAGACAATCGAAGCTAATTTCTTCTTTTCGTTTCTGTAAATTGATATTTGTTGGGTTGCTGAAAAGTTAAATCCGAAATCTGTGATCATCGAAAAATAAGCTGAGAATGCAGTAACAAAACTTACCAAACCAAATTTCTCCGGACCCAGCACACGCACCAAATAGGGGAAAGTAATAAGCGGAAGAAAATTATTTATTACTTGCAGAAAAGAAAGAGATAATACATTCTGCAACAACTTTGACTTGAAAGAAAAGTTAAAGAAACTTCCTCTCACCTTCTCACCAGCCACACTTCCGGGTTTTGATGATCGCGCCGTTTCCAAATTTCAAAATGTAAAACTCTTCCTTCAATGCTTTCAGAAACGTTCCCGAGAATTTCTCCGTAACTTACTTTAACACCTTCTTGAACAGATATTTGTCCAAGATGCCCATACACCGTTCTGTAACCTTCGCTGTGCGTAACAATAACAACGCTGCCATAACCCGGCAGCCATTCGATTGCCGAAACAATTCCTTCACCAACGGATTTTACTTTGGAATCACCGGACACTTTAATATCAATGCCGTAATTCAATGTTACCGTGTTTAATTTTTCATTTTTATCTTCGCCGAATTTTCTAATCACTGCCCCGCGTGAAACGGGCCAAAACATTCTTCCTTTCAGTGCAGAAAATGATTTGAAATTCTCGGTTGCAAAACCTTCGGTCGGAAAGTCTTTCATTTCTTCTTCTGTTGAAGTTGGCGCTTGCTTTTCTTCGTTTGTTTTTCCTTTAAGAGATTCCCGTTTTCTTTTTTCCGCCAATCTTTTTGCAAGTTCTCTTTCTTTAAGCGCCGCGCTCTCAACTAATTTGCTTATCATATTTCTTATTGATTTTTCAGCCTGCTTTTTGTTTGCCAATTCTTTTGCTGCTGCCGATTTATCATTCTTAAATTTCTTTAAAATGTTTTTCTCGTCTGCAAGTTTTTTCTGAAGTTTTATTTCTTCAATAGATTTTTGCCCGAGCAGATTTTCTTTCAAACTTTTTTCATTCTCAACCAGCGTACGGTTTACCGCAAGCTGTAACGAGTTTTCTTTTATTTGCTGTAAATCTTTTTTCCTGCTGTTGGAAAATTGTTGAAGATATTTATACCGCGCTAAAGCTTGCTGAAGTGAAGCTGCATCAAAGAGATAGATAAATTCATTTTGATAAATGCCTTTGTAAATTGCCTTCGCATATTTTGCGTAATTATCTTTTAATGTATTTGTCTTTTGCCGGAGTGTTTCTATGTGCAATTGAAGCAAATCAATCTGTTCCAACTTTTCTTCTATTTGATTTTTATATGAATTGATGAGTTTGTTGAGAAGAAAATTTTGCTTATTGAATTTTTCGACTACGGAAAACGATTTCTTCTCTCGTTTTGAAATATCTGATATCTCTTTTTCAAGCGATTGGATTTCTGTTTTCAGGTTATCCAACTCTTGTTTCTTTTGAGAGATTTCTTTTTGCTGCGGAAGCGCTGTTGAAAAAAAAATAAGAACAAAAAGAAAATACTTCTTGGAACCTACCATCTAATTATAGTTGCATCTGAAGGGAATTTAAAGTCAATCCGGATATCTTTTTGATTTGCCGAAATATTTTTGTAATCAATTTGAAAGTATTGTTTCTCGCTTTTATTGGAAATTGCAATTCTTTTAGGAGTTGCAACATTTTCGGTGAGTGAAAAATTCGTGTATTCTCCAAGCAGCAATTCTTTCCCTTTAGAAGATTTTAATGTGTACTGGGTGATGCCGAGATTCCTTATATCAATTGCATAAGTCGAAACAGTGTTTTGAAGTGAATCGTTGTATGCTATAACATACTTATCATTTTGCACTTTGTATGCATCAGGATTTTTATAAAGCCTGTCTGTTAAATTTACCGCGCCGATAATCGCATCCAGTAAATCGGGAAAAGAAATATCAATGCGTAAAATATTTCGCAGTGCATCGTCATTAGTTTCGCCCATGTATACTGTGTTTGAAAGAGTCTCGTAAAAAGTGAAAGCTCTTTTTGTAACCAATGCTTGCGCCAGCTCAATCCCAAACGGACCCATAATGGTCAGGTAAATTGAGTCAGGTTTTATCATCACCACCTTAAACGATGCGGAATTATTAAAGTCCGGTGTTTTAATAGTGAGTGTTCCGCTTCCTTCAAACGAGCGAATTTTTCTTCGGTTGGCTTCAAGTTTTTTTACTAACCGGTCAGCCGGTAAGATCTCAACTTCTTCCGAAGTAGTTGAAGAGGAACAGCCGTTAAAAGACGAAATTAGTATTGAAGCCAAAACAAATGTAAGCAATAGAGATTTTAATTTCAAAGCATGCCTCGTTCAATTTTTATTTGCAAACCGCCGATAGAATTATCAAGTTCAAAAGCCTTTTTCCACGTTGAAATTGCTTCATCTTTTTTCCCAAGTTTGAATAAAACATCTCCGAAATGATCTAAGATTACGGCTTTTTCTCCTCCGAGCTGGAGAGCTTCTTCAATATATTTTTTTGCGTTTTCGAATTCACCAAGTTGATAGTAAACCCATCCGATGGTGTCAAGATAAGAAGAATTTTTCGGTTCGGCTGTGATTGCAATTTTTGCCATCGCAAGCGCTTCATCCAATCTCACCGCACGTTTGGAAAGGGAATACGCATAGTTATTATTTATCAGCGCATTGCCCGGGCCGCTTTTTAACGCAAGTGAATAAACGCTGTCGCACTCGGTCCAGGATTCTTGTCCGTCATAAATTAAACCAAGCGTTCCAAGCAGATCAACATTTCCCGGATCAAGTGTTATCGCTTTCTTAATAAAGAAGATTGCTTTTTCATTTTCTTTTAGTTGGCTCAGTGTGTATCCGTAAGAAGTGAGGGCGTTAATGTCGTTGCCGTTTAGCTCAACCGCTTTGTTTAAATATTTTTTTGCGCTGTCATGTTTATCAAGTTGGGCAAATGAAACACCAAGGAGTAAGTTAATTGTAAAATCTTCGGGGAATTTAGTTATTGCTGTTGAAAGTACTTTTACCGTTTCAAGGTACTTTTTATTATCGAAGTAAAGTCCTCCGAGACGAATCCAGCCTTCGGGATGCCAGGGCGCTAATTCTATCACAAGATTATAATAAGAAGTTGCAAGAGAATCATTTTTTTCAATCGTTGCAATCGCGCCAAGGTGTAATTTAACCTGCCAATCCGTAGTGTCCTGGTCTATGGTTATAAAAAGTTTTTTTGCTATTGAAAGCAGCGTTGAATCTTTAAAAGAATGCTGAAAGTAACTTGCGCCGATGCTGATCTTCGTTTCCAGCGGGACGTTCTTTTGTTCAAGAATAAATTGATATTCCACCGAAGCTTTCGCCAAGCTATCTTGTTGAATATAAATTCTGGCTTTAGTCTCATGCGCTTCCAGATCATCGGGATAAGAACGAAGCACGTCATCAACTTGCATGATCGCTTTTTCATAATTCTTTGTGCGGAGATAAAAATCAACGATTACTTTCTGCAATTCCTTATTCGCCGGATCAATCTCCGATAGAGATTCAAGCGTTTCAACCGCTTTATCATTGTCTCCCAACCGCTCATACAAATCGGCGACACGGGTTAAGACCGTCCACTCATTGCCGATTAGTTTTGTAACTTTTTCATAGATATCTATTGCCTGTTTGGGTTTGTTTGGTTCATACAAGCGTGCAAGTTTATAATAGGCATTAATATTTGTCGAATCCAGCGAAAGTATTCTTCCTAAAACGATCACCGCTTCATCATTTTGTTTTGCAGCGGAAAATATTTCTTGCTGAAGCATCAGGTATTCAATGTTCTCAGGGTCTAACGCCACAGCTTTGGTAATATGCTGAAGAGCGAATGACAATTTGTTGAGAAAGAAATAATCTTTGGCGATGGCGTAATAAATTCCACCGGAAGGGTCTAATTGTGCCGCTTCCTGGTATTCAAGGATCGCAGAGGCATAATCTCCTTTTGCATCTGCATTTGCGCCGTTGAGGAAAAGATCAAGGGCTTTCCGCTTTACATCTGTTTTAGAAGATTCCTCTGCCCGGCTACCGTTGGAATCCTTTTCATTTTTGATTGATGTGGTACAACCGAAAAACCCGAGCATTAAAAGCGTAAAAAAAACTATTCGCATTGAGTATTCTTTTTTTATGGAAATTTAAGAGAAATTTATTTTGTTTAGAATATGCAGACAATGTAGAAAGTAGAAAGGATAAAGGATAAAGTACCAAGTCTTAACTTTCCACTTTCTATTTTCTACTTTCTACTTTTGCTTCAGAGTAATCTGTATCTCTTCATCTTAAACGGAATTTTTTTTATCTTGGTTATAAATTATTTTAGAATCAAAATTTTCACGGTAAAGATACATAAAAATGATCGAAAAATTTGACATCGGTTTCGCCTATGTGTGGGAATTTGACGGGAAATTTGCCCATAAGTTTGAAGAAATTTTCCAGGCTAATGGTCTGACAACTTTTGTCATTGGGTTCCATAACATTGAAGAGGTGAGAGAAAGGATCAAAGAGAAAAGTCTCCATTTTCATTTCTATTTAGACAGAGCCTGGGATGTGGAAGAGCAGTTTGAAACCCTCGGAAATTTACTGATGAAGCGCAAAACGCATTTCTTTAATCCTTATAAAAAAGTTTTACATGCAATTGATAAAGCAACGATGCATCTTGAATTAATGACTGCGGGGATAAATGTCCCTTACTCAATAATTATTCCCCCGGTAACTGAAAAAGAGGAATTATTTATCTCCTTGAGTAATTTGGCAATTTTAGGACGCCCTTTCATCATCAAACCTTGCAACACTACTGGCGGTGGGATTGGAGTGATAACTGGAGCCGAGTCTTTGCATGATGTTTTATTCGAGCGGAAATTTAACCACGAAGACAAATACCTTTTGCAGGAAAAAATTTATCCGGTTATTTTGGAAGGAATGAGAGCCTGGTTCAGAGTGTTTTATGCCTTCGGGAAAATTATTCCTGTTTGGTGGGATGATATGACGCATCTTTATCAAATCTTGTCCCCCGAAGAAATTGAGAAATTCAACTTGAAAAAACTTTTTCAGATCACCCGGACAATTAATAAAACCGTTGGTCTAGATTTTTTTTCAACAGAAATTGTAATAACTCCGGAGCAGAAGTTTATAGTTATTGATTATGTTAACGACCAATGCGATCTACGGTTTCAATCAGCACATCGTGACGGCGTTCCGGATGAGATAATTGTTTCTATAATCAACGCAGCAAAAAGTGAAGTGGTAAAATTGAAAAGAAAATATAGGCTATAAAACAATGTCAAAAGTCGAGATATATTTTACTGCGGTTGTAGTTTTTAGTTTGTTTGCATTTCTTGCTCATCAATATATTTTTTCAATTTATGAAGTTGAATATAGAATCTCATCAAGAGTTCTTTATCTTCATTCCGATGCGAAGATTGTGATTGAAGCGGTTCCCATTAATAGCTTTGGATTCAGAGCCCCCTTCCGGAATAGTGACACTAAATTTTCTCTTGTTGAAGGTAATGATCTGATTGAGATCGTTGAAAATAATTATGAAAAAGGAAAATTAATTATTCAATCGAAAAATATTCCGGGTGTGGCGATTATTCGGGTAAAATCAAAGTACTCACTGCTTCCAACGGAATTCGAAATTAAAATTATTCCGAATCTTGCATGGCTTTAATCAGTCGGCAGATGGCAATCGGCAGTCCGCAAATGGTTTACTTTCAACTTTCAACTTTTTACTTTATACTTTCAACTTTTTACTATATTTGTCAAAGAAATTCTAAAAAATTGTCGAGAGAAAATAATGAAACGTCTTTTAATCTTATCGTTCAGCTTACTTTTTTCTTCACTTGCAACCTACGGACAGGGAACAGCCGGGGAAGATGCGAAACAAGAATACCGTTATTTGGTTGATATGCCCTCCTCCGGTGTGCTTGAGAAAGGTTCTGTTGGAGTTTCAAATGATATTTTGCCGGATGGAATTGTTGTAGGAAGAATGGAAGTCGGTGTTTTCCAGGATGTCTCCTTCGGTATTTCTTACGGAGGCGCAAACATTATAGGTTCCGGTTCTCCGAAGTGGTATAAATATCCCGGTGTTAATTTACGGTTTCGGGTTTCGGGCGAATCCTTAACTTATCCTTCAGTAACGATCGGGTTTGATTCTCAAGGTAAAGGTGAATTTTTTGATTCGACAAATCGTTACGGAATTAAATCTCCCGGATTTTTTGTGAGCGGATCGAAGAATTTTCAATTCCTTGGCTATTTGAGTGTAAACAGTGCAGTCAATTATTCGCTTGAAAGCAGGGACGGAGATAATTTTTTGAATTTGATGGTTGGAGCTGAAAAGACAATTGGAAAAAGAATTTCCGCAGTATTGGAATATGATTTTGCATTCAATGACAACGCTGCAAGATTTTACGGAAAAGGGAACGGTTACTTAAATCTTGGCATCCGGTGGTCGGTGGGTGAAGGGTTAACGTTGGGATTTGATCTGCGCGACTTGCTCAGTAATAAAAAATGGACAGCCGGTTCCGCCGATCGTGCCATAAGGATCGAATACATTAGACCTATTTAGTTACGCGATGAATTATCTCTTTGTTTCACTTGGAGCTGCAATTGGGGGAGTATCGCGCTATTGGCTCTCAAATTATATTCATAAATTTCTCCCTTCATTTTTCCCGTTCGGCACTTTGTTTATTAATATTCTTGGAAGTTTCTTACTCGGGGTAATTATTTTTTATTTTGATGAGCGGGAGTTAGTGAGTCAACCGGTAAAACTTTTTTTAACGATTGGCTTCTGCGGAGGGTTTACCACATTTTCAACTTTCAGTTTTGAAACAATTAAACTTTTCCTTGACTCGGAATTTCTTTTAGCGTCGGTGTACATTCTTGCAAGTGTTTTTCTCTCAATACTTGGCGTTTATTTGGCTTATATTTTTAGCAGATAAGGAGCAAATCATGCATCTTGAAGGCGAAGCAAAGTTAATTAGAATATTTGTCGGTGAGGGTGATAAATCAGGGTTGATCCCGCTTTATGAAAAAATTGTGCTCGAAGCTAAAGCGTTGGGATTAGCGGGCGCTACCGTTACTAAAGGAATTATGGGATTCGGAAAAGACAGCCGTATTCACACAGCCAAGATTCTCCGATTGTCCGAAGACCTTCCTATCGTGATTGAAATAGTTGATTCGTTAGAAAAGATAGAATCCTTTAAAGAAAAATTGGAGGAACTTTTTGAAGCGACTAAATCCGGCGGATTGATCACTATTGAAAAAGCGGAGATCATTCGTTACTCGTCAAGCAAATGAAAAAATTAATTTTTCTGGCGCTTCCCTTCTTCCTTATTTCATGCACTTCAACGCTTCGCTATGCAAAAGAAAATATTGTAAAAGAAGAAAATTCATTTCGATATAAAAGATCAAGGATCTTTGTTGAACCCAATTCACTCGAAACCATTACCGGGATTGCTTCCTATTACGCCGATGAATTTAATGGCAGAAAAACTGCTAACGGTGAAATTTTTAAGATGAACGATCTAACAGCCGCCCATATTTCTTACCCCTTTAATACCATTTGCCGTGTTACCAATTTGAAAAATAAAAAATCAGTCATTGTAAGAATTAACGACCGGAAGCCCGATACCAACAACCGCGCAATTGATCTTTCTCTCGCAGCCGCGAATGAGATTGAGATGATAAATGATGGCTTAGCTGAAGTTAGAATTGACATTTTAGAATGGGGGGAAGAATAATTAGGAATTAGGAATTACGAATTAGGAATGAAGGTTCAACATCTATCCGGTAATTTCTTTTTATTCAATTTTCACTCTTGTGTATTCGATGAACCGCTTTTGAAATAAGCTTAATTTGTATTTACTCATTTTTTTCTCCAATTTGAACGTGCATTTTAGTGAAGAAAAGGAGAACTCGATGAACTTAGTAAAATTGATTTCCGTCTTTTTGTTATTCGGTTTAGATGTGTTGCAAGCTCAAAAAATTGCTAATCCTCCTATTGTTGGAGGAGTAACCTCATCTTCAGCAAGTTTTGTTGTCCGCATTGATGCGGAAGCGGAAGTAAAAATTGGATTGGATGTATCCGGTTCATTTTCAAATCCGGTTTTCACAAATTCAGTTTCTGCAAAAAGTGATTCCGATTTTTTCTGTCTAACTTCCATCTCCGGTTTACAACCCATAACAAAATATTTCTACAAAGTATTTATCAACAATTCTGTAGCCTTTGATTCTGTTGAAAGATATTTTACAACGTTTCCGGTTGAAGGTGAAAAATCTCAATTCAAGTTTGCTTTTGGTTCGTGCCAAAAGCAGGGGCAGCCCGGTACAATTTTTACAAAAATTGCAGAAGAAAATCCGGCATTCTTTCTTCAGCAAGGGGACTGGGGTTATCCAGATACAACCGAATCTCCTTTTTCTTTAGATGATGATCTTGTAAAAGAAAGTTTCCGTTCGCGGTATTCTTTTACACATCCCTCATGGCAGTTGATAAGAAAAACTCCATACGCCTATACGTATGATGACCATGATATGGCTGGCAATAACACTGACGGATCGCTTCTTTATTTACATGGCGCTCAAAAAATGTTGAGCGCATATAATAAATTCTTCCCTCATTATTCTCTTCCCGATATTCAAAAAGGAATGTGGCAAAAATTTTCGTACGGGAATGTTGAAGTATTTTTAACGGATAATCGTTCGCAACGAGATCCTAATCTTTTAGCATTTAAAACAGCAAACGATTCGATCTATTTTTCTCCCGATTCCACACACTCAATACTTGGTGATGAACAAATGGAATGGCTGTTGGACGAATTAAAAAATTCAAAAGCCGACTGGAAATTTATTTCTTCCGGTACGGCGTTTAACCCGGGAATGCGCTCTGTAATTGAGTTAGCCGTGCTTCTCCAAAAAGATCCGAGGTATCAAGAGATTCCTACTCTCTATGGAATGTTCAATATTAAAGATATTGCTTTCGAGCTTTCCGATAAATGGGCAGGTTTCCCAAAAGATGTTTTGCGTTTATTAAAAGCGATTGATGAAAATAAAATTACAAACGTAATTTTTCTTTCCGGCGATACGCACACTTCCGGTGTTGATAACGGAAAAAATTCCATGATTCCCGAAATGATGGCGGGACCACTCGATATAAAAAATATGGGATTCGTTTCTTTAATGGAACGGTTTGGAGTCTTTGTCTTTAATAGCGGCGGACATACTTCAAATCTTCCCGAATCGGAATTCGGCAATGCGTACGGACGCGTAACCGTGTTTAACGCTGATTCCGTGCTGCTCGAAGCTGTTTCTGAAAATGGAAATGTTCTCGGAAAAACGACTGTAAAAAATGGTTACCTGCCGCAAACTATAGCTGCAACGGTGGCGCCAAGTATTTTAAATTTTGATTCTGTTGCGGTTGGTACATCAAAATTGTCGGTTTTCATACTTCTTAATACGGGTACCGATGATTTGATGATAAACCATATTGAATCCTCAAATCCAAATTTTTTAGTCCCAATTATTCCGGACTCATCAATAAGAATAAAACCGGGAGACAAAGAAATATTTCTTGTTTATTATGTTCCGCACCTTGTGCCTAATCAGGGCACGTATGATGATTGTTATATTTCAATTGCTTCAAATGTTAACGACGGACTTTCTCCTGTTTATTGCAAAGCAGTTCCATTCACTCCGAACAGTGTTGACGAAAAAAACAATATTTCCTCATTCGCACTTTTTCAGAATTATCCCAACCCGTTTAACCCAAGCACAGTCATCAGTTGGCAATTAGCAGTCGGCACATTCGTTACATTGAAAATATTTGATGTTCTTGGGAATGAAATAGCTACATTGATAAATGAAGAACAGCAAGCGGGAAATCATTCATTCAATTTTGATGCAACTAACAAAAGACAACTAACAACTAACTCATTACCTAGCGGAGTCTACTTTTATCAATTAAGAGCAGGGAGTTTTGTGCAGACGAAGAAGTTTATATTGATGAAGTGACTCATTGCAGCCGGATGTTGATTTTTATAGATGAGTTGGCGCTGTTATTAGAAAAAAATAATTAAAATAGTTCTTGCATATATCGTTTTTTTTTTTTTTGATTATAGTTGCGAAAAAAATTGTTTTTGTGTTTGTTTATTGTGAGTTCCGATTAAGTGTTGCAGTTTTGCCTGTAACCGGGTGTTCTTAATTAACTTTTTGCAGTAATAACCTACGGGTTTATCATTGAAATCTCTTTGTAATATTGATCCGAGTCCATTTTCTGTTCGTACCCTTTTATTTTACGGAAACCTAAAGAAGAATTCCGATTCTTTGTCCCGTAAGTTATATCCTCCATTATTTATAGAGGTAATCTTAGCCCTAAACTCATTCCCTTTTTCCTCCTTCACCCTCGAAAGAACAATTACATGAAAAAACATATCCTTGCTGTTGTACTGGTAACTATTGTATTGTTTAACCCTGGCTGTAAAAAATCCCCGACGGAAGCTATAGACAACACACAACCCGGTAGAAGAGATTATGTCTGGACGGTGGATACACTAAAAATCCCATATACCGTACTAACAAGAATGTGGGGAAGTTCCCCAACCGATTTATGGGCAATCGGACCAGGTGGAGATTTGAATAAAACAATTTTCCACTTTGATGGGACTTCATGGAAAAACGATGGTAAAAGCAGACCGATAAGTCCAACTTCAATCTGGGGAAGTTCAGCTAATAATATTTGGATCGGTGGACGAGAGGGGAAAATATGGAATTATACAAATGGCTCATGGGGTGAAGCATTTACTTATTCGATTTCCGGTTTTCCCTCATTAGGCTTGGAATGTATTTGGGGCGATTCACCCGATAATGTTTATGCAGTTGGTTATGCGGATAGTTTGGGGATAAGATATAAAGGGGTAATCTTACATTTTAATGGTTCTTCTTGGAGGGTAATGGAAACAGAAGAAATAAAAAATGGTTTTATAAGTATAACACGTGCACCAGCAACCAGTTCAAACTATTTTATTAAAGGGATACGAATGGATCCTGCAACTGCTGATACCGTGATGATCTATGAATTTGACGGAACCAACCTAAAAAGAATTCAAACCAAATCCATTTCGGAAGACCGCTATCCCAAAATAGTCAATGCAGGAGGAAAACTACTCTTTGTAATAGATAGAACAATTTATAGTTATACAAACCAACAATTTAAAAGTGTTTATAACATCGGTTATTGGAATTTTGTTGACATCTTGGCAGGGCGAAGTGAGAAAGATTTATTTCTTAGTATGAACGATGGTATCGCTCATTACAACGGAACTGATGTTGAGTATATATACCGGTTTACAAGTAATATTAGTATTACCTGCTGGTATATTTTTGAAAAGGATATTGTTTTTATTGCGTACGATTTTGTAAAAGATGTGCATCTTATTTACAGAGGTAAATTAAAAAATTAATAAAAAGGAAGTTCTATGAAAATAAATATTCCATTAGTGATGATCTTTATATTCGCTTTCATATTCCGGGTGGAGGGACAGATTACCGAAATAACGCCAAAAAAATTCGGTTACTTACCACTTTCGGAAAACCAAATTATGCCCGGTAATTTGAGAGAGCATGACGCATTATCACTCAAATTAGACAAAGAGTATGGAAATTATGTGATGAGGATAGATACAAATGTCAACAAGATCATCTTGAACAATAATGATAGTAATAGTATTAGAAAATTATATTTTTCTTTTGGAGCAGGCATATCTGAAGTTGCCCATTTAGGAGCAGGATATCAAATCGATAGTCAATATGCTCTTTTAATTAAATATGCCATAACGTGGGTTTCTTATGGTGCTGGTTTTCATTTCTCAGGGGGAAGTGGGGCTGGTTGGGGAATTACAGTTAGTTACTTTACAGACTTTTGGTTGTTTAACAATATAACGCTTGAATATCTGTACTACAATAATTTGCCGTTGCGTTATGATCCTTATGATAACCAGTTGAAAAAAAATTATGGCAACTACTATCAGATTAATTTTGGAAAAGAGTACATCTTAAAATCTAAAAATTTACAATTCTACTGGTTAATTGGAGTCGGTATAAGTTGCCCTAAAAAGCAAGGAGCATTAGTACTCCCAACAATTGGAATTGGATTTACAAAAAACAACTAAGAAAGGAATAAATGACATGAAAAGGATCGTTTTACTATTTGTTGTCTTTGTCTCAATTTGTTTTCCGTACAAACAATCCATGCATCAGTATATCACAGCGGAGGCATATAAATTACTTAAAAACCAGCTTGGCTATGATATACCTGTAATGGTGGACAAAATAGGAGGAACTTCAACATGGTATATTGGTGATCGAAACTGGCAGCGACGTTATATCGCAACAGGTGCATGGCGTGAGGATGTTGATGATATTGTATTTGGGTATGCTAGTAATTGTCCCCCACCAACCGGCATTCTAGGAGAAACATTTGCAATTTTACTCAAAGCAATGAATGATAATAATGAATGGTATTCAAGTGTTACACATTTCTGGTATGCAGATGAGGGTGATAATACTTTAGTATCAATGAATGCTGCTTCTCATATGTTCCCGCCGAGTTCGGGACCGATTCTTACGTCCACTTTTTTTATACAAAATGCTTATCAAAAAATATCAAAGTTTGCATACGCAAATAGAGGTTTTACAATTAAATATACTGATGGAAATCATGGGCATTCATCTGATTTTTATTTACCAAATGGAAGTATTAAGACAATAAGTTGGTTTGACCAATTGGGGATAGAATACAATTCATTAAGTGAACTTTATACTACCGGTAGAGCCTGGATTGTAGGTTACTATGATTCAAACGGGCAATGGATAAATAGCAATTTAAACCCTGAATTACCAATAGAAGTTAGACTGGGAAGTGGTTGGAGAGATGCATTTGTTTGGGAAATTTTAGGGCGAATGAGCCACTTGTTAGAAGATATGAGCGTTCCTGCGCATGCCAATATTGACCCACATGGCAATGATGATGCATTGATACAGGATTATTATGAGAATTATTTTGGAGACAATTTTTATTGGGATGCAGATAATACTTTCTCGCAAGTCGGAGGTTTTGTTAACCCTTATCAATCTTCAAATCCACTCCATTTTTTGATGTACACAACAAATCAAATGGCAAATCATTTTGCAACTCAGGGACCTCATTATAAACCATGTAATGATAATTTTTATGGAAATCCATCACCGGAAGAAACCAGTTACTTGAATTCTCTTAATATTCCAGCTTTTGGAGCGCCAACTAGTGTAGTAGCAACTTAATTATGCAACATAGTTATAGTTTCGTATCTTTGCAGAAACAATAGACTATAACTATGAAAAGAATCGAGATAAAGTTAAGACCAAAAGAAATTATATTCCTACACGA
>Ga0210050_1001507_pt1 | contig 24757 bp, 21 predicted proteins | sample CryGey132114_all_FD_185463 | JGI IMG/M metagenome (GOLD analysis project Ga0210050, IMG submission 185463) | Groundwater microbial communities from aquifer - Crystal Geyser CG22_combo_CG10-13_8/21/14_all (SPAdes) (version 2) | ecosystem: Environmental > Aquatic > Deep subsurface > Groundwater ... | reverse complement strand
TCTGTCTCGGAGTGTCCAGCTCTCCATAGAGCTTCAATTCGGTCGCGAGCCCTAAAGTCCAAATGTTTAAATGAATTTCTCATATATTTTCATTCTATATGAGTTGCATTTCAAACAAGAATTTTCAGAGTAATACTGACGAACACTTGAATAAGGGCTGCTTAGGAGACAAAGCACCTTTTTTACCCCTGTTTTATAACAAAGAAAACAATCATATTGTAGACTTCTATACACCGCCTTCAAAGGACTCTATACTTGGCGAAGTCGACATTCCCCTATCAGGTGGAATTTCATAGTAGTTTATAAGAAATTTTGTAATATCAATAAAAGGAAGTGTAAGTGTCTCAGATGCATACCTAACACCAACTGGCTCAATTGTCATTAGAAATACCAAAAACTTTGGATTATAAGCTGGAAAATATCCAAAAAAGGAGTGTAAATATCTGTCATCATAATATCCACCATTTGGACTTGGTATTTGTGCTGTTCCTGTTTTTGCAGCAATGCTGTAATTGTCCATCTTCACAGTACCTCCAAGCAATGCTTCATCTACAACACGCACTAGCATTCTTGTAATCTCTTCCGACGTCTCTGGTTTTATTACCTGAAATGGCTCTGGAAATTCTATTTCTTTAGAAAAACCAATATCATATTCTATTTTTGAGCCAAGGTGTGGTGTGATAAGCTTTCCTCCGTTGCCAAGAGCCGATAAAGCCCTCACTGTCATAATAGGACTAATCGCAATACCCTGACCAAAAGATGCTGTTGCGTATTCTATATCTCTCGTGCTTTCTAGATTTGATATAAGACCTTCTACTTCACCGGGTAAATCGATACCGGTCTTTTTGCCAAGACCAAATCCATAAAAATATTTTTTAAAATTCTCATGTCCCAATTTACTTGCCACAAAAGACACTCCAGTGTTCAGAGATTGGTTTAAAACTTCTTGCATATTTACAATACCACGACCCTTTCCATCATAGTTTGAAATTCTAGCAGAATCCATCACCAAAAACCCCTTGTCATCATATGTTGTTTCTGCCGTAACAACACCAGCGTCAAGTCCAGCTGCCATTGTAAGTGGTTTTATAATAGACCCCATCTCATAAACTCTCTCTACAAAAGGGTTGTCAAAAACGGAATTGTTTGCTACTTCACTAAAATTATTTAAATCAAAACTTGGAGTAAGACCCATTGCATATATCTCTCCATTTTGTGGATTAATTATTATACCCAAGGTCTTTTTAGATGACCATTTTGAATTTACATCAGCCAATATTCCTTCTAAATATGCCTGAACACTTGGCTCAATGGTGGTATAAATATCACCAGAGCGAGCAATTGACCTATTCTCTATAGACTCAGCTATTCCAGAAAAGATTTCTACAAAAAAGTTCTTGTAAAGCTCCTTCTGATTTTTGGCTAATATATTTTCATATTGCCTCTCGAGTCCATATCTTCCCGCCAAATCATCCCCCTTATATGCGATAAAACCAAGTGTATGGCTCGCTATAGCACGACCCGGATAAAACCTCCAACGTTCACTTTCAACTTTTGTACCAGCTATGCCAAGAGCCAATACTTTATCGGCTGTATCCTCATCAAGTTTATGTGCCACCACTTCGTGAGGGTCATCTTTTTTGCTTGCTCTATATAGAAAATCTTCTCTGTCTAGTTTTACAACTTTTGACAACTCGCTATATGCTATTTCATCATCAATAATTTTTACTGGTTGTATTACCAAACGAAAACCGGTTTTAAGTGTTGCAGCAGATATCGGGTAACCGTTTTTATCCTGAAAATAAATAGATCCTCTACTCAATTTATCTCCAGACGGTACAGAATATTGATCGTTTGCTCGATCCAAATAATTAGCCCCATTTACTATCTGCAAAGAATAAAGACGTCCAATTATTACAACAGCAAAAATCAAAATCATTAAGGAAAGAACTCTAGCTCTTATTACAGAGTTTTTTTGCAACATGTTAATCTCTCAATGTCAAACGTGTGTCTGTTTTGACTTTTGTAATATAAGATATTTTTTTTGCTTCTGTAAAGCCTATATTTTTTGCATATTCTAAGGTAAGAGTATTTTTATAGTTCATATACTCAAACTCCATCTCTCCAACATCTGAATTCATAAAAGCAATATCATTATTTATTTTCGAAACAGAAGATATATTCACCATTATCTGATTCTGAAACATACCATAAATAGTTCCTAGTATTAAAAATGTTCCGAGTAATATATAAAAAGCTATCTTTTCTCTTGTATATGATTCTAGTATTTTTTTATATTTGTTTGAAATCATATTTTTTCTATTACTCTTAATTTTGCACTTCTAGACGCTATATTTTTTTCAATTTCATCTTCGTCTGGGGTAACTGGTTTTTTGTTGATCAACCTACCCTCTTTTCTGACTCCTTTTTCTTTAAAAAATCTTTTTACAATCCGATCCTCAATACTATGAAATGAAATGACCGCTATCTTTCCCCCACTTGAGACTCTATTAAAACCTCTCGCCAGACCCTCTCTTAACGACTCTATTTCATCATTTACCGTGATTCTAAGAGCCTGAAATGTTTTGGTTGCTGGATGTATTTTCTTCCTCTTATACATTTCCGGAACAGCACTTTTTATTATTTCTATAAGCTCAAAAGTTGTTTCTATTGGCTTAATCTCCCTGGCTTCAACTATGGCTTTTGCTATTCTTTTTGAATATCTTTCTTCTCCATAACCACCAATAATGTCATTCAGACTTGTCTCGTTCCAATCATTCACAATTTCATACGCGGTAAGATCATTTTCCTCTGGACTTCTTTTAAAAGTCATCACCAACGGTTCGTCTTTCATAAAACTAAATCCCCTTCCAGAATCCGTGATTTGATCCATTCTGAGGCCCAAATCAATTATTATCTTATCTATCTCCCCTATGCCCAATTCATCCAAAACTCTTTCAAAATTTCTATAATTTCCTTCATATAAATCAATATTGGAATATATTCTTTTTAATTTTTGTTCTGCAACATCTAAGGCATCTTTGTCTGCATCTATTCCGATATATCTACCATTTTCTCCAAGTCTTAAACATATTTCTTCTCCGTGACCACCAGACCCTACTGTGCAGTCAAGAACAATATCATCAGCTTCTATCTTCAATAAATCTAAAACTTCATTAAGTAATACTGGTTTATGCGTCATCCCGTTAGAGTCAGGTCGCGGTCATCACGAATTTTTGACTAAATTAAAATTTGTAATTTTATTATATTATTTATAGATATCGATTATTGTATATGCGACCGCGGACTCTAACGGGACTATATCATTCCAATATCACCAAGTTTTTCTGCTAAACCATCTGCCTCTTTTTCTATTCTCCTCTTGTATTCCGTCCAATTCTTTTCGTTCCAAATTTCTACCCTGTTGTATACACCAGCAAGTACTACCCTATTTTTTATTCCGGCAAAATCTTTGAGAAAATCAGGGATCAGTATCCTTCCAGCCCCATCAACATCAGCCTCAGTTGCACCAGATAGCATAAACCTGTTGAAAGCACGTGATCCCGATTGTCCCATTGATAACGTTCCTAGCTTTTCAGAGATTTTGTTCCAATCAGAAAGAGTGTAAACAAAAATACAATTGTCCAATCCTCGCGTAAGAACCACCTTTTTCCCTAATTCCTTTCGAAACTTAGACGGTAAAGATAGTCTTTTTTTAGGGTCAACTGTATGTGTGTATTCTCCAATTAGCATAATATGACACTTTATCCCCACATCATTTTTATTCCTAAAACATTGCTTTTCAATGTTCGGACGATCAATTCTATTAAGAATTGATTTGGTTTAAAAATGATCGGGCGAACATTTTCACTATATTTTAAGCGGTGAAAATGTTTTAGCCCACTTTATCCCACTTAAGTATCATTATAATACACTTTATCCCACTTCTACAATTTAGTTGTCCACATAATTTAATAAATTAATGGTTAGAAAACACTTTTAAAAATAAGACAATAGCAAAAATAAGTCCTTAAAGTCAAAAGTCCGTAAAGTCCACAAAGGAGGAAATCCGAATATCGAAATCCCTGCCTACCTGGCCGGTAGACAGGGATTTCGTGCCTGCCTGCGGTAGGCAGGCTTCGAATTCTTGCCCCGTACTGACCAAGCTTGCGAGGTCTAGTTCTGGGGTCGAATTTAGGGTTTAGGATTTAGTATTACGCCATTTAAAATTCTTTCATTCAAAGTTGAATCGAAATTCGAAATTAAAAATTCGTAAGTACCCTATATCCCCATTGGCCAGTGCCCAGTACCTAGCATCTACTACTGCTTAATTACAACTAAAAAAGCGACATATCGTCGCTTTTTTAGTTTATTTTGGTTGTTAAAGGACATAATTTATACTTTGTCCTTTATATAAAATGTCCTTTATTCGGTCGGAATTATTCTATCAATATCCTCTGTTTTATCAGATTTCTTTATTTTATCTATTATATTTTTATTTATAGTCTCATATACCCCTATAGCAAAGTTCTCAAAGAATGATCTTTTTGGTTCCAAAGCAGTAGCTAGATTTGAATTTGATTCATAGCCGACAAACTCTCCATCTGGACCAATTGTACCAATCAGTGGATTGCCTAAGTCATCATATCTTATTTCAGGTATTGTTATACCGCCATCATTTCTTATTGAATCACTTAAGCTTGGGGTTGGATTTGTTTGACCAACATTATTTTTGTTTGTCTGTATTCTATTACTAAAAGCAATTATTTCTTGTTTTTGTAATAAAGTAAGAGGAAATTCTCTATTACAATAGATCTCATTTATTTTCTTTCTTGTTGTTAGATATACATATCCTGTTGAAGCGTCGTGATTCCATGGATCAAGAATATCTACTTTGTATTTGTTTTGAAAAGCTCTAACAGCAGCATCTGTTGCTATATTAAACACACCATTTACTTCTAGGTTTGCCCCTTCAAATATATTTAGGAAAAACTGAACCTTTTGCACCTCTATTGGATCATTCTCTGGATATACACCCCCAAGACGTGAGAAACCTACAAGATATTCACATTGTTGTGGCTCTGTTGGTGTTGGGGTTGGGGTTGGCGTAATAGGCCCATTAGCAGGAGCTGCTTTTACATTGACAGTTCTTGTCCTTGTTGGAGCTTGTAGACCTTCTTTATCTTTAACGTTATAAAATATTTTATATGAACCAACTTTTGTTGTATCAAGGTTGCTTAAATCAACTATAACTTTGTTTGTGATTATTCCATCTTCGTTGTCCTCTGCTCTAAATGGAGCATCAACAAATGGTTGTCCGGCAAACATGTCAACTGTCTCAATTTGTAGAAGATATATTACTGGTGCTTGATTTGAAGAACCTCCGCCACCTCCACAATTTGTTGTACATCCACCCGGTGGTGTAACTGGTGCAGCATTAACTATCACGGTTCTTGTTTTTGAATCTGTTAGAGATCCTGAATCTGTAACTGAATATGTAATTGTGTATGTACCAACAACAGATGTATCTAAACCACCATTGTTGATCACAACTGAGCCTGTGATGTCACCATCTTCTGTATCGTTTGCAGTATATCCTGGTTCTGTATATGTACCTCCAACAGTAAGGGTTACAGGATTTGCTCCTAATAGAGTAATTACGGGTGCTGTGTTTCCACCACCTGGTGCAGCATTAACTATCACGGTTCTTGTTTTTGAATCTGTTAGAGATCCTGAATCTGTAACTGAATATGTAATTGTGTATGTACCAACAACAGATGTATCTAAACCACCATTGTTGATCACAACTGAGCCTGTGATGTCACCATCTTCTGTATCGTTTGCAGTATATCCTGGTTCTGTATATGTACCTCCAACAGTAAGGGTTACAGGATTTGCTCCTAATAGAGTAATTACGGGTGCTGTGTTTCCACCACCTGGTGCAGCATTAACTATCACGGTTCTTGTTTTAGTATCAGTTAGTCCTGGTGTATCAGAAACACTGTAAGTAATTGTATATGTACCAACTACAGATGTATCTAAACCACCATTGTTGATTGTTACTCTACCTGTTACATCACCCTCCTCTGCATCGTTTGCAGTATATCCTGGTTCTGTATAAGTATCACCAGATGTTAGTGTTATAGAAAGACTACCAATCAATGTGATTGTTGGTGCTGTATTTGTTGAGTTCACTATTACAGTTCTTGTTGCAGAAACATTGTTTGAGTCTGAATCTGTGACTGAGTAAGTAATTGTATAAGTTCCAGGAACAGTGGTATTTAGACCACCATTATTAATAGTGACTGAACCTGTTAGATCACCATCATCTGCATCATTCGCAACGTAACCTGGTTCTGTGTATATATCACCTTCGTTTAAAACTACAGGATTATCACCTATAACTGTGATAGTAGGATTTGATCCTGCATAAACTGAAGCCGTAGGTTGATTAAGAATTCCAATTCCTAATGTCATTACGCCAACAAAAGCAAAACCAAAAAACATGGAAGCAAACGCATAAAGCGCCTTGTTGCTATTTGTTTTTATTTCTTTTTGTTTTGTTGAATACAACATAGTATTTATCTATTGCGAGGCAAGTATACATACATAATTTTATTTGTCAAGTATTAACGACTTAATTTAAATTAAATTAATTCATAAAATACATCTCTAGATAACAATGAAGCCGACGGCTAACTAAAAACATTTCAAATATTATTTAAAACAACATAGATTCATTATAAAAAAATAATAATTTAAATAAAAATTCATCAGTTTATGGTTATAAAAGACAATTCTTAAGGACATTTTTATTATGTCCTTTACAAAATGTCCTTTAGATAAGCCATGAAACGCAGTTTGTAAAGTTGAAAGTTTTTAAAGTCTATAAAGTATAAAAAGAAAACAAAAAAAACGGGAGGAAGTCACCTGACTTCCTCCCGCCACCTCCGAAGAGGTTTTGAAATAACACTTACTTCTGCAGAATCATACGACCCGTGTCGTATCCTGACTTTGCAGAAACTCGATAGAGGTACATACCCGAGGGCAGTCCATCTCCCGAGAACTGAACCTCATTCCGCCCGATGGTGAACTCTCCGTCACTGGAGAACACCTCGCGACCCATAACGTTGAACACCCGGATTTGGACGCGTGATGCTTCCGGGAGATCAAACGAGATGGTCGTTGTCGGATTGAACGGATTCGGATAGTTTCCGAGAAGTACGAACTCAGTCGGCACGTCTTCATCCTCTACACCAACACCAGAGGCGACAGTGATGAAGAAGTGGATACGTGCCCGCACCCGGGTGCCGTGCGAATCTGCGAACTCTGCGACGAAGTCGTAAGTCTGTGCCTTTCGGAACAAACCCTTGAGGGTCGCGTCGCCGACAAACTCCCAGTTATGTTGGTCGGGAATGATGTTCCCTGCAACACGACCGTAGTCGAAATTCACACCATCAAGATGGAGTGTATACTCCCAACCGATAGTTGTGAATGCCGTAGCGGTCACTGAAAGTTCATAAACACTTACAGAACCATCGGTGACGGTGATCACAAACGATTGATCGTTTCGACCACCAGTGCTATTGGTTACCACCACAGTCACAGGATAAGTTCCTGCTACTGGTGGGGGGGTGCCGTTTAGGGTGACAGTCGTACCAGTCTGACTCCAGTGGAGCCATGTCGGCAGATTGAGCGTGAAAACCGAGTTAGTATCGCAAGCGACACTGAACACAGCCTCCACACCGACCCCTAGAGATGTGTTTCCGGTCATTGTACATACCGGATCCACAACCGTGACCACCGGACACCCTTGAGCATTCACCACCGATCCAGCCGGAGTGTTGGGACACTGATCCAGATAGTTCTGGACACCGTCCCCATCGGAATCTCGGTTATCCTGATTGTCGCAGGCATCACCGATTCCGTCACCGTCCACATCTGCCTGATTGGGATTTGCGGTATTGGGACAGTTGTCGGTAGCGTCAGGTACCCCATCGCCGTCCGAGTCAACAACGGTGGCTGTGTTTACAGTAAGAGCAAAGCTCGTACCGTTTCCACCGCCGTTTCCGTCGCTGATACCTAGACCAACGGTATAACTTCCTGCATTTCCCGCCAAAGGCGAGATTCTCAGGACCATACCACTGATAGTGACAAACGAGGGTGTCCCTGAAAGGATTGAGACTGAGACGTTGTCCCCGTCAGCATCACTGCCGACAAGAGTAATCGTCTTAATCTGTCCTTCCGCGACAGCCTGACTTGGCACAGTCGCCAATACCGGATTGTCGTTCACTGGGGTCACAGTAATGGACACCGTGCTGACATTGCTGTCAGCGGCACCATCATTAGCCTTATATGTGAACGAATCGGATCCGTTATAGTTCGCGTTCGGGGTGTATATTGCGTTGTAGGTCGTAGACCCTGACACAACATTCCCTATAGTAACGACTCCGTGAGACGGAGCTGTTACAACTGCGAATGTCAACGGATCGCTGTCAGAGTCCGTGGCACTGAAACCCAAGTACAGAATTCCATCCTCGGTTGAGGTGACATTCATGTTCTGGGTTACTGGTGCATGGTTTCCACCACCAGACGCCTGCACATTGCTGTACAGTTGCGTCTGAGCGGACCGACACTGCGAACCTGCGACCGTTGGGTCGGTAAAGTTCGCAATTGCCACCAGCCTAGAGCCGGTGGTTGCTGTGTCGTACTGGAACCAAACCACAGTCGCCGTACCGGTGACCGTCGCTGTTGCGCTCGTGTAGTAGCGTGCCGTGACCGTAAAGTCACTAGCACCCTTCTGCGCCGAGCCAACCGCCTGGTTAAACTCGTAACGCGTACTCGATACAGCCGCAGCCGGCGAGTACGTGATGTAAGGCTGCCCAAATGGACAAGCCGTTTGAGCCACAACATCTCCCACCGCGAAGGTGGAGATGATGAGCGCGAGAAGCATAATAATGTGCTTCATGTTGTTTTCCTCCCCCGATTCATTCGGGGTCTTTATGTTGTAAGATAGCGTCCGGGAGAAACAGTATCACAGAACTTGAAAAAAGTCAAGTTTTTAGCGGTATTTCAAGCCTCAAGAAAATCCCTATTCTTAAGGTTTTTGTGGGTTGACACAAACGTTTTATATATTCGCTATTTAGGTCGCATTAATGGGAATATTTGAGTCTCTCTGATTGGCTTATTCATCAAAAATGAGAAAAATCTCTCACTCATACCATAACCACATGTAGGTGGCATACCATATTCCAATGCTTCTACGAAATCCTCGTCATACATTTGTGCTTCTTCATCACCAGCATCTCTCATTGCTTGTTGTTTTGTAAATCTTTCTGCTTGGTCTATTGGATCATTAAGCTCACTATATCCCCTTCCAACCTCACTACCAGCTACTATTGGCTGAAACTGCTCCGAATATCCTGGTCTTGTGCTGTCTTCTTTTGCAAGAGGTGTCATGCTCTTTGGCACACCAACAAGAAATCCGGGGCCAGTAATTTGCTTTCTACAATATTTCCAAAGCATGTCTGTTGCTCTTTCTTTGTTAAAACCTTCTTTATCATATTCTACCTTTAATTCTTGAAGTTTTTTCTCCATATCTTTCAAGTCCGCCTTCAAAATATCTATCCCTGTTTTTTCCATTATTGTGTCCGTATAATCATAAAGTTCCCATTCCTTGCTCAAATCTATTTCAAATTCTCCAACAGTAAATTTCTGTGTTCCGATTGTTTCTTCTGCAATAAAGCGATACATTTCCTTCACAAGATCCATTCCCATCTTATAATCCGCATAACCCCAGTAAAACTCCATTTGAGTATAATCCTGTAAATGCTCTGCCGACATCCCTTCATTCCTAAATATACGCCCTATTTCAAACACTTTTGGAAAACCAGCCACCATCAATTTTTTCTGCCAAAGCTCACCAGCCGAAATTCTTAGATAAACATCTATATCAAGTGCGTTGTGATGTGTAGCAAAAGGTCTAGCATCTGCGCCTCCTGCAGTCGTCTCCAATACAGGCGTATCAACCTCCAAAAATCCTTCATTCAAAAGAAACGTACGAGTTGCATGCCAAAACTTTGCCCTCTTCTCCACCATGTCGTGTACTTCTTTATTAAAAAGTATATCTAAATATCTTTTTCGTAGTCTCTCCTCTTCATCTTGTAGTCCATGAAATTTTTCTGGTAAAGGTCTTAAGCTCTTTGAAAGCATACGCCAACTTTTTACCAGTAGAGATTCTTGCCCAGTCCTGGTTACAACAGCAACACCGCTGACCTCAACAAAATCGCCTATATCTACAACCTCATCAAATAATGTAAAATCATCTTCGCTTATTTCATCAGATTTCAAATATAGCTGGAGTTTGCCTGTGCCGTCGTATATATCCGCAAACACAGATCCGCCGTGCTTTCGTAAAGACATTAACCTTCCAGATATCACTTCTTCTTTTTGATTCTTTTCTAGGGTACTAAAAGCCTCAAAAAAGTCTGAAACGAAAATAGACCTGTTAGTGTGAGCTGGATAAGGATTCACACCCCTTTCCTTTAGTATATTTAATTTTTTAATTCGCTCCTCTCGGAGTTCTTCTATTGAGGCCATAATAATTTGCTTTGCAAATAAATCCTAAATTCTAATATCTAAATCCTAAACCCGTCCGAATGGACATCCGTCCGGGCGGACAATACTGAAATCCAAATGTTCAAAATTAGAAATTTGTTTTATGCTTTGTGTTTCGGTTATTTGTGCTTGTTTAGAGTTTAGTTATTGATAATTTGAATTTGCACGATCACACATGATCGTGGTTATAGTATATAACATTTGTTCAGAATTATGAATATTGAATTAACCTGCTTGCCCTGCCTACAGGAAGGCAGGCGGCAGGCAGGGAATTAAGAATATCATTAAACAAAACATTAACGGCGGCCAATGCAAAGCATTGGCCGCCGTTATTCTTAATTCCATAGACAAAAATCATCACTGATTTTTGTCGGGCGATCAATTTCTTTGAAATTGATTTAGCCTTATTCAAAATTACGATACTTTTTTAACAGTATAAGTAGCCTTTGACCCAGATGGTGTAACAAAAGTAAATTCTTCTCCTTTCTTTTTCCCAAACATTGCCCTGCCAAGTGGTGATGTAAAAGATAAATTACCAACAGACATATCAGACTCCTCAGAATCTACCAAATTAAATTCTTTGTCTGTTGTGTCACCTTTTTTTCTTATAACCACTTTTGAGCCAACCTGCACCTTATCTGACTTTGCGTGAGAAATAGTTTTTGAGTATTTTAAAATATGTTCAAGTTTTGCAATTCTTGATTCTGTATTTGCTTGTTCTGCTCTCGCTTGGTGATATTCCGCATTTTCTGACAAATCACCAAGAGACTTCGCATAATCAAGTTGTTCGGCAATCTCTTTGCGTTTGACGGTTTGCAATACTTTGAGTTCTTCCTCAAATTGCTTTTTCTTTTCTTCTGTTAAATAGTGCTCTTCTTCTGGCATTTGATTAAATTTAGACTATATTAAGTGTCATAATATATCTTCTTTATGTATAAAAGTCAATCTTAATAATAATTGCTAATTTAGATACTCTGGCGCTTCTAGCTTCATCCACTCAAATAAATTTCTCATCACGAATACTGCACCGGTCAAATTAGATTGTGGACCCTTTTCCATAACAACAGCAAATGAATACCTAGGATTATCATAAGGGAAAAAACCAGTAATCCATGAATTTACATATTGTTTTCTGGAACCAAGTTCTGCGGTACCGGTTTTTGCTGCAACCTTTACGTAAGACAAATTTAGTCCCTGAGCAATACCGCTCGTTACACCCTGTCTCATACCATCCCTAACCACCCGCATTACATTTTTATCAACATCAATTGAAAGGTTTTTTGAATCTGTTTTTTGGTCTATTGTAAGTTTTGGGGTTACTAAAATACCATCATTTGCAACCGCAGCAACAGCCCTTGCCATCTGTATTGGAGTCACCTGAAAACCATACTGACCTATTGCAGTATGATAGGTATCGCCTAAACGCCACTCCTCTCCATCAAAATTATCCGCTTTCCATTTTGGATTTGGAACAACACCATCCACATCATCAATTCCTATTATGTTTGTCTTCTCACCGATACCAAAAGCTCTTATATATTTCTCAAGGAGAGTAATACCGAGCCCTTTTTGATTTTCAAACCCTCCGCCAACTTCATAAAAATAAACATTAGAAGAAACAGCAAGTGCATCTTTCACATTTACAAGTCCATGGGCCTTCCAATCATTAAAAACAGAAGATAATTCTGGATTATATGGATTTTTTATTGTTATACTACCCGTACTTAAAATTTTCTTTTCTGGTGTAATAAGATGTTCGTTTAGTGCACCCACAGCCACATATGGCTTCACGATAGATCCTGGGGTATATAGGCCTTCTGTTGCTCTATTTAAAAATGGATTATCATCTCTTGTAATATATCCTTGTATTTTTTCTGAGTCTTTTCCGTCGGTAAGAACCTGAGATGAATATTCAGGAAAACTTGTAAGGGCTATGACCTCACCAGTATATATATCCATAATAACTCCCGCACCACCTTCAAACCCAACCCTATTTGCTAGATCTTTTATAAATTCATACAAATTGTGTTGAACTTTACTATCAATAGACAATATCAAGTCTTTGCCAGCCAAAGGCATGCGTGTTGTGCTTTCTGAAACAATATCACCTGAAACATTTTGTTCTCTAATTCTTGTGCCGTTTTTACCATCCAATTTTTCCGTAAAACTTTTCTCTATACCATCTTTAGCTGTATATTTTGTTTCATAATAAAATCCCTTATCATCTTTTTTGGGATAACTAAGATAACCAAGTAAATGAGACAAACCACCAACAGTATTATACTTTCGTAAAGAATATTCGCCATCTTCATTATGTTCATTCCAAACAAGCTCAACACCATTTCTATCATATACAACACCCCGATCTGCAAAAATAACCTCCATTCTAAGATGATTATTTTCACTCCTCTCTGTATAAGCAAGACCGTCTTTAATTTGCAACAAAAAAAGTTTTCCAGAAAAAATTAAAGCAATAAAAACAAAAATGAAAAGAATATACTTTGGAGCAAATTTATTAATTGGTCTCTCTAGACGACCCTCTAACTGATCTCGATCAAATTTTGGAGCATTCCTCGAGTCAAGAAATATTTCGTCTGGATCTATATCCTTGTATCTTCTTTTTCTCTTCCATCTATTCATAATTCGACTAATTATATTATCTAAGCCTTGTTTTTACTAAATTAACAAGAACAACTATAATCAAAAACAATAATGTATAAAAAATTGGAAATGGTAGTAGAAAAATACCCTTATCTCCAAATATCATATCAATAATAATACCCGCAAATACTATCTCAAAATAGTTTTTAAAAATAAAAGCAAGTACAACACCAAAAACCATTACCAACCACCAAGGAAACAAAAATACACTTAGAAAAAAAATTATATCTAAAGCTAGTCTATTCATTATTGTTTATGATACACAAGCACCTCGTCGACTTGAAATATATTTACAGGGTTTCTCACCAAAATCCTTTGAAAAGAGTCTGAGTCTGTAAGTTTTATAGATTCTATATATCCAATTTTTGTCCCAGGAAACTCCTCCAGATGCACAGACATACCCTCACTGACAGTTATATCTTTAGGCATTATAATCTCAAAATTACCACCACCAATGCCAGTAGCGCTAGTTGCTATAGAATCACTTATTACAACCCTAGATTCAATATCTGGACTTGAAAACAGCCTAGCTAAAGAAGTTTTATTGTCAACTCTTATTATTTCACCGAGGATATTAAGCTTTTCATAAGAAAATACATCTCCAACCCGTATACCATCTGACATCCCAACATCTAATAAAAAAGTGTCATAAAGAGTTTTGTTTGGCCTAGACAAAACATTTGCGATTGTTGCATCCTTAAACTCCTCTTTTCTACCAAGTGTTTTCTTTAAACGAATATTTTCTTCTCTTAATGTTTCCAACTCAAAATTTGCCGACTTTAAGAGTGCAACCTGACTAGACAGACTATCAACCTCTTTTATGAGTGAATTTTTTGATTTAAAGTATGTTCCAATATTAGAAACTATTGATGATTTCTCAAAAACATTATGTTTAAAATCCCAAAGCGGTGTGCCTATAAATATCAGAGGTGTTCTTATTAAAGATGGCCAGACAACAAAAAGAAGAAAAAATACAACAAAAAATATTAAAAAAAGCGGTTTAGCGTTTCTTTTTGTTGACGAGAAACTAGGTTTTTTTCTACTATTGTTTTTGAATTGGTAATTCGCCATCGTCGTGTATTAAAATATCCCAATAAGCATCCAAGTTTTCTAAAATCACACCAGTGCCACGAGCAACAGCTGTTAATGGGTCATCTGATCTAAAAACAGGAATTTTCAACCACTCACCAAGAAATCTGTCTAACCCATTGAGCATTGAACCACCGCCAACCAAAAACATTCCTCGATGCATCACATCACCAAGTATTTCGGGTGGAGCGCTCTCCATCACAGAACGTATTGACTCTACTAACGTATCTATCGAGTGAGAAAGTGCCTCTCTTATATCAGCGTCAGTTATTATCACCTCTCTAGGTAGTCCAGTCACAAGGTCTCTTCCTTTTATAGTTGATTCAATTGGCTTATCTTGTGGTATAAGAGAAGTAGTGCTTATCTTTACCCTCTCTGCAGTCTTTTCCCCTATCAAAATTTTAAACTCATCTCTAACATAAGAAATTATGTCTTTGTTAAATTTGTCACCAGCCACATTAAGATTTTTTGAAGTGACAAGACCGCCAAGAGATATTATTGCTATATCAGAAGTACCTCCCCCAATATCCACTATCATTGATCCCACTGGTTCGTTTATAGGCAGTCTGATACCAATAGCTGATGCCATTGGCTCTTCTACTATGTACACCTCTCTTGCTCCAGCGCTTTTTGCCGCATCTCTTACGGCCCTTCTTTCGACATTTGTAATGCCAGAAGGAACACCAACCAACATTCTCGGACCAACAAACTTTCTTGAGATAAGTAATTCCGTTTTCCCGACTAGATAAGAAAGCATTTCCTCCGTTATTTCATAATCAGAAATAACTCCATCAGTAAGTGGTTTTATTGCAAGTATATGAGAAGGTGTACGTCCTATCATATCTTTTGCACCAGTTCCAATATCTACTATTTGTCCTGTTTTTTGATTGAGCGCAACAACTGATGGTTCGTTTATTACAATTCCTTTTCCGCGAAGATAAACAAGAGTATTTGCTGTACCCAAATCAACACCAATATCATTAGAAATCATTGGACCTACTTTTCTTTTTAGTGCGTGGAATAAATTCTTCATTATTATTTTATTCTACCTAGCACCTCACCAATAGACACAATATCTGAATCTAAAGAGTTACGACGTTTTATTTCAACCCCACCTGCTGTAATACTTTTTTCACTTACAACAACTCTATATGGAATACCTATTAAATCCGAATCTGCTAGTTTTTCTCCAGGGTTTACTTCTCTGTCATCATACAAAACCTCCACACCAGAAGCTGTCAATGAATCGTAAAGTGCTCGCGCCTCTTCATTTTTACCAAAACTAAGGAGATGTACTTTGAAAGGGGCGACACTCTCTGGCCAAATTATTCCCCTCTCATCTGAGCTCAATTCAACAATAGTCCCCATTAGACGACTAAGCCCTATGCCATAGCTTCCCATAATCACAAGCTTTTCTTCGCCGTTTTCATCTTTATAAGTTAAATTAAAAGGCTCTGAAAATCTTGTGCCAAGGGAAAATATATTTCCAACCTCGATTGCTCTTTTCTCTACTAATTTACCTTTATCTAATCCAAGTTGGTTTATTACTTCATCGTTATATATTTCTTTATTCACTGCCACACCAGATGATTCATCTAGATAAATAGTATCCTCTCCTGCATCAGTTATCGATTGAAACTCATGAGAATATTGTGAGAAACTGCCACCAGAAGCAAGGGTTATGTAGGTTGTATCTCCTATACCAACAGCATTAAAAATATTTTGATACGCTGTCTTCATTTTTTCGTAAAAAATATTATGCTCATCTTCGTCTCTAGAGAATGAATACAGAGCCTTCCAATAAAATTCCCTTCCTCTCATTATTCCAGATTTACTTCTTATTTCATTTCTAAAAATATTTTTAAAATCATATGGATAAATCGGCAAATCTCTGTAAGAGTTTATATATTGCTTTAGCATGTTTGCATACGCCTCTTCATTTGTAAAAGAAAGTCCAAGCTCCCCACCATTTTTCAATTGAACCTTAAACCAAATATCAGCCACAGACTCATCGTCCCATCTGTTTGATGCTTCCCATATATCTTTGTTTTGAAGGACGGTGGTTCTCATTTCAATACCATTCACAGCATTCATCTCTTGGCGGATTATATTTTCTATCTTTTTTATTACATTAAGACCAAGTGGCAACATTGTATAAACACCAGCCACTTCCTTATGAATAAAACCACCACGAATTAATAATTGTGCATTTTTAGACACCTCATCCTTAGGCGCTTCTTTGCGCGTTTTTGTAAATAGTTTTGATTGAAACATGGCTATATTGTACGCTAAATAAAAAATGGGGTCAAAAATGATATTATGCATCATGTTTAATAGATTTCAGCTTTCAGTTTTCAGGAGCAACGGTAGTACCAAGCATCAAGTGAACGCATCAACACATCATCGTAGCGCCTCTCGCACGAGGCCCGCGATCCAGCGTCGGACGTGAGACTCATCTGGACGAACAAACCCCTGAGACCTACCAAGGTTTCAGAGATAGTTTTTTTATATTCTATTTATATATAGTTTTAAACTAAAACAACATCAATATCTGAATATCCTTTTCTATACTCCACAAAAAACAATACGAACTCAATAATTAGTCCCAATACAAACTCAGCCATGGCTGAGTTTGTATTGGATTAGATTTAAGTTAAATTTAAATTTCTGAATTTAGATTTAACCCAAAACTTTTAACTTTGAATCTACGAACTTCTAACTACTAACTGTTTTTCAAAACAATCTCACAATATCTTTATATGTAACAAACAACAGCAACAAAAGTAATAAGCCAAAACCAATTAAATTTATTGAGCTAACTATTTTTGGATTTAGCGGTGACCCTTTAATCTTTTCTATAATAACAAAAAGTATCCTGCCTCCGTCAAGTGCTGGAAATGGAATTAAATTTAGAACAGCAAGATGAAGAGATATCATTGCCACAAATATGATAAGTGCAACAAACCCCATCCTAGAAGCATCACCAACCAAACCAGCAATACCAACTGGCCCAACCACATTTGCCATACTACCATTGCCAGAAAAAGTATCTTTCAAAAGGCCCCAAACACCACCGATAATAGATCCGGTTAACTCATATGTAATGCGAGCACCCTCCACAATAGCTAGGTGTGGTGGTAATTTTAATTTTCCTGAATTTATCATAGAGACACCAATAGCAAAAGATCCGGGTATTATTTCTTCTGATGGAGTAACTTTAAGCGTTACATTTTCTTCGCCTCTTTTTACAAGAAAATCCATATCGGAACCATCGCTACCCTTAATCACTTCTGTTATTGAATCTGGATTTACTTCATCACCCTGTATTGAAACACCATTTGAGCTAACAAATAATATTTTATCGCCAAGCATAAGCCCACCAACATCTGCAGGAGAATCTGACAATACGTTTGCAACAACAACACCAGGATCAATTACACGATCAGAGTATCTGTCACTTGTCCCGTAATTAACACCGACTAGAAGTGTCGATGAAATAAGTATCCAAGCTAAAATTATGTTAAATAATATTCCAGCAAAAAGCACAAGTGTTTGCTTCCACTTATCTTGCAATACAAAACTCCTGTTTCTATCTGGATCCCCTTCTATTGAGTCATAGTCTTCTCCGTATATTTTCACGAATCCTCCAAAAGGAATTGCGTTTATTGAGTAAGTTGTTTCACTTCCTTTTGGTTTGTACCCCCAAATACGTGGAGGAAATCCCAGGCCAAACTCATCCACCCTAATACCAAACATTTTTGCAAACAAAAAATGCCCAAGCTCATGCACGAGTATTAAGATTATTAGTACTAATATAAATATTATGATTGTCATATAGTTAGGGTTTAGGGTTTAGGGGTTAGTGTCTAGAAACTTAACTTTTAATTTTTAATTTAAAATTTTGAATTTCAATTAAATTTTAAATGTTTTAATTTTAAATTCGTTCTTTCAAAATTCATTCAAAATTTAAAATTCGAAATTTATAATTCCTACATCATTATCTCCTTCTCTTTCGACGCATACATTTCATCCATTGAAGCGTTTGTTTCTTTTACCACTTTTTCCATTTCCTCTTTTAATCTAAATTTTTCATCCTCAGCTATTTCATTATTTTTTTCTTTCGTTTGAATTTTTTGCCATGTTTCATCTCTAGCGCCACGAAGACTTATCCTTGCCTGCTCTAATTTTGCTTTTGCTAATTTTAGAATATTTCCACGAGTCTCCTCAGTAAGCATTGGGAATATAACCCTTACACCCCTGTCTTCAGACGAAATCGAAACACCCAAATTAGCATCGCTGATTGCTTTTTCTAATGCAGAAATTTGTGTTGTATCCCACGGAACAATCCTTATTGTTCTAGAATCTTCTACATTAACATTACCAACCTGAACAACCGGCACCTTAGATCCATAGGAATCGACTCTTATTGAGTCGAGTATAGAAGCCGTTGCCCGACCAGTTCTTATTGAACCAAATTCCTTTTCTAACCAGTCCAATGACTCAGTTGATTTTTGTTGTAATTCTTTTATATCCGACATACTTTAAATTTTGAATTTTGTAATTTAAATTTTAGATTTAATACTCCACAGAGTATTCACACTATATCATAAATCTTGGTAGTACAAGAGACACATATTCCATTATCATTTTAATTGAAGCGCCACGGTCGTTTATGTATTTATACATCGAAGAAACATCCTTAGAATATTTTGCGTTTAATTTATACCCTTCTTGTTTACGCAAAAATTGTAAAATCCCTTCCAATAGCTCTATTGCGGACCCTCGATCTTTTGTATCAACAATATCTTTAATAAAATCCAACCTTTCGTTTGGCAAAGATGATAGAAATGATTTGACTATCTCTTCATCAATTGATGGTTTTGAAAAAAACTCTATCTGCGCCCTAGATACAAGTGTTGGTAAAAATATATTAGCAGAATGTGAGACTATAAAAAAATGTGTGTCTTTTGTTGGCTCTTCTAAAATCTTTAATAATGAATTTTGTGCTTCGTGTGTTACTGATGAAAAAGAAATTATATAAAACTTATTTTCACCCATCACTGGTTTCTGTAATTGTGAGCTTTGTATGAGACGCGCATCATCTATCCCAAAACCTTCATAACTTGATATGAAAACATCTGGATTTCCAGTTGTCTTTACGCCAAAATCATTTTCTATAAAAGAAACCAACTTACCAACAATAGAAGTAGGTTCTCCTATACATATATATGTATGATGTAAATTGTCTTTAGACCAGTTCATAAAGTTCATAAAGTTAAAAGTCCATAAAGTCCGTTTTTATATTTGAATATTTGGATTTTGATATTGTCAGCCCGGATGAATCCATTCGGATGAGTTTCGGATTTCGATATTAGGATTTAGAGTTTACGTCCTAGAATTTAATAGTCAGTAGTCCGAAGTCAATAGTTCGTAGACTAACTGAAAATTCAAACATTGAAAATTCGTGATTTACTAAACTCTTAGCTCTTATCTCCTAGCTCTAAGCCCCCTCTCCTTTATCTCTTCGCCACAATACTCTTCTTATAAGTATCTAGATGTTCAAGTGCAATACCTGTCCCCTTTGCCACACAATACAGAGGATCTTTTGCTAATCTTGCTTTCACACCAGTTCGTCTGTATACAAGCTCTGGAAAATACCTCAGTTGCGACGATCCGCCCGTCATCAGTATTCCTTTGTCTATTATATCTGATGCAAGCTCTGGAGGAGTCTCTTGCAAAACATCCTTTATCGCCTTTATCATCTCCCTCAATTCTTTTCTTATTGATTTAACGACTTCATTTGTACTAATTTCGGCTTGCCTTGGAAGGCCTGTGACAAAATCACGACCCTTTATGCTCATAGTAAGTTCATCATCCAAAGATATAGCAGAGCCCACCTGTATCTTTATTTGCTCAGCTGTTTTTTCTCCTATAGAAAGATTGGATGTCTTTTTTATATAATCAACAATTGCGTGGTCTATCCTATTTCCCGCGCACTTAACAGAAGTGGATGCAACTATACCACCCAAAGAAATCACGGCAACATCAGTTGTGCCACCGCCAATATCAACAATCATGTGTCCTTGAGCCTCATGAATCGGAACACCAGCACCAATAGCAGCAAGAATTGGCTCCTTAACGATATAAGCATTCTTTGCTCCCGCCTTTATTGCGGCTTCTATAACCGCCCTCCTTTCAGTAGATGTCACTCCTGCAGGCACAGAGACAAGCACCTCTGGTTTGAATAAATTCCATTTACCGAGAGTTTTGTTTATATAATACGCAAGCATTGCCTCCGTCACACGATAGTCAGCAATTACACCATCTTTCATTGGTCTATACGCAATAATATCATCAGGTGTTTTACCAACCATATCCTTTGCCTCGAGTCCCACAGCAAGAATTCTGTTATCATTTATAGAAACAGCAACAACAGAGGGTTCATTTAATACGATTCCCTTTCCGGGTACAAAAACAAGCGTATTCGCAGTGCCGAGGTCAATCCCAAGCTTTCTAGAGAAAAATGACATAAGTCTATATTAATCGTCTTTGAACTCTCTTGCAAATGAACAAGTATTTATGGGAAAGAACGAAAAGATTCTTTTCTGGTAAAATAGAATTATGTTCATAGTCAGAGTCGCACCAATTTCAAAAGGAATCACAAAAGAAGAGCTTTATTATTTTAGTTCTCGTCCATATGAAAGTGGCTCAATAATAAAAATTGAGCTAAGGAATAAAGAAACATCAGCACTTGTCCTTGAATCAAAAGATGCATTAGAAAACAAAACGGAAATAAAAGAAGCGGATTTCCAGTTAAAAAAAATTAAAAAACAATCTCCTAAAAAAATACTTAGTGAGGACTTTATATGGACGATAGAAAATTTTTCAAAAAACAATCTAACAACAACAGGTGCGCTTCTAGATTATTTGGTACCCTCAAATATTCTATCTTTTGATGGAATAATAAAACCACAGACAAGGGCTAGGAGGAGGAAATACCTTAAAGGTGACATATTAATATTACAAGGTGAAGAAAGCGAACGTATAACACATTACAAAAATATAGTTCGAGAATCTTTTGCCAGAAACGAGTCTGTATTTATTTGTGTTCCAACAATAAAAAAGGGGTTGAAGATATTTGAAAGCATTTCACGCGGACTAGGAGATTATGTCTATTTTTTAAATGGCTCTATGAGCAAAAAAGAGCTTTTATCTAATTGGAAAAAAGCAACAGAAAACAAGCATTCGATTGTGATAATCGGAACCGGACAATTTCTTTCGATACCAAGAAACGACATAGAAACGATTATTCTTGAATCAGAAAGTTCAAATGCATATAAGAGCCAACACAGACCATACACGGACATACGCGATTTTATAGAAAATCTTTCAGAAAAAACAAAAGCAAGGCTAATACTTTGTGATACGGTGCTTAGAGTAGAAACAATATGGAGATATAGAGAAAGAGATATAAGTGAGCTATATTCACCTAGATTCAGATACCCTTCTGGTCCAAAAACAAGAATAGCCGACATGACACAATACAAAACGCAGAGCGAGAAAAAAGTTTTTGAAATACTAAGCAACGAAATAAAACACCTTATAGAAAAAGATGTTATTACAAACAAAAAAAATATGTTTATTTTTGTTGCGCGTAAAGGCCTATATCCATTCACTGTATGTGGAGACTGTGGAGAACATGTTTTGTGTGAGAGATGTGGCAAACCAACAGTTGTACAAAACTACAAATCTAGCCGTATATTTGTATGTAATGGATGTGGCAAGACAAGACCAACAGAAGAGCGCTGTAAACATTGCAATAGCTGGAAATTACAAGCACTTGGTATTGGTAGCTCTCTTGTCCTTGATACAATAAAAAAAGCATATCCATCAGTTCCAATATCGCTTGTAGACAAAGACACAACAAAGACCACCCCCCAAATAAACAAGAAAATAAAAACATTTTACTCAAATAAGGGTAGTATTTTGATTGGAACACAATTAGCATTGGAATATATAGAAAATGTAGATTTGTGTTCTGTAATATCTATTGACTCACTTTTCTCTATACCTGATTTTAAAATGAATGAAAAAATATTTTCTCTACTTGTTGAACTACGCTCAAAAACAAAAGAGAAGATGCTAGTCCAAACAAGAATAAAAAATAAAGAGTTGATCGAATTTGCACTTAGAGGAAATATTTTTGATTTTTATAAAAAAGAAATAGAGGATAGAAAAAAGTTTCTATATCCGCCATTTGCTAATTTTGCAAAAATTACAATAATCGCACCACGCAAATCAATAGAAGAAAAAGTTGTTGAAGTCAAAAAAATATTTAGTGGTTTAGACTTAGAGCTATTCCCCGCCTTACATACAAAAAGCGGTTCTAGAACAGCTATAAACATAATAATAAGAGTAAAAAAAGAAAATATATCTGAATTTATTAAAAGAACACAAAAACTGCCAACAGAAATAATAATTGACATGAATCCAACAGTTCTAACTTAAAATAGTTGTGAAAGAATCTATAAAAACGTAAAATGATGATGATGGCAAAAATTATACAAAAAGGACACGAAACCTTGCGCGAAATCGCTTCTGATGTGGCACGAGAAGACATCGGTAAGAAAAAAGTACAAGACATTATAAGAGAAATGAAAGACGCCTTAGACAAAGAAGATGATGGTGTTGCTATTGCGGCACCACAAATAGACGTATCTCTCAGAATTTTTGTAGTTTCACATAAAGTTTTTATAGATGAGCCGTCTCAGTACAGAAAAGAAAAGTCATTGGTCTTTATAAATCCAGAACTTTTAAAAACATCAAAAGAAAAGGAGCTTTTGGAAGAAGGTTGTCTGTCTGTAAGGTGGTGGTATGGAAAGGTTGAGAGATCAAAAAAAGCCACAGTACGAGCATATGATGAAAAAGGTTTTCAGTTCACTATGGGCGCAAGTGGTTTGTTGGCTCAAATATTTCAACACGAGATTGATCATTTAAACGGAATTTTGTTTTCAGACAAGGCGATAGAAATGGAAGAGCTTCCACCAGAAAAGGAATAATGATTTTTTATACTATATACAATACCTATACCATAATTCTGCAGAATTATGGTATAGGTATATAATTTAAATATATATAACAATATACTGTGGACTATAGAAAAACTGAAAAAATAATAAAAGGATTTTCAAACCATAGGCGCATACAGATACTACAATTACTAAAAAATGAGCCAGAGCTCTCTGTTGGAGAAATATCAGAAAAATTAAAAATTGACCACAGAACTGCCAGCCAACATATAATTAAAATGAATAATTCTGGGCTTGTTATGAAAAGAAATGATATAAACACAGTAAGACACAAGTTAACAAAGCTTGGACTAAGCGCTCTACAATTCTGCAGAATTATAGAATAGCTAATGTAAATAAATGATATGAAAAAAGAAAAAGAAATAAATTTTGTTTTTTTTGGTACTGATGATTTTTCTGTCGCTGTTCTCGACGAACTAGAGCGTGGGGGCTTTACCCCATCACTCATCATTACGGCACCAGACAGACCAAAGGGGCGTGGTCTGATAATGACAGCACCGGAAGCCAAGATCTGGGCGCAAACTCATAATATAGATGTAATCCAACCCGAAAAACTCAATGAATCATTTATCTCCAAGCTCTTATCTCTTAGCTCCAAGCTCTTCATAGTTGCCTCATACGGCAAAATCATTCCTCAATCTGTTTTAGATATTCCAGAAAAAGGCACATTAAACGTACACCCATCACTTCTTCCAAGGTGGCGGGGCGCATCGCCAATAGAAGCGCAAATCCTAAATGATGACAAAGATGTTGGTGTCACAATCATGCTAGTAGACGACAAAATGGATCACGGACCAATTCTTTCACAAACTATCGTAGATGTACCCTACTGGCCAATGCGTGGCAGTGAGCTACAAAAACTTTTAGCTCTTGAGGGAGGTAAACTTCTTGTAGAAACTATTACAGACTGGATTGATAAAAACATAGATGAGCAAGAACAAGATCATGAAAAAGCGACTTTTTCAAAAAAAATAAAAAAAGAAGATGCCCTAATTGATTTGAAAGAAGATGCTTATCAAAATCTTTTAAAGATAAGAGCATTTGATATGTGGCCAAGAGCATATTTCTTTGATGAAGAAGGAAAAAGAATGATTATTACAGATGCCGAAGTTAAAGATGAGAAGTTAATAATAAAAAGAGTAATTCCTGAAGGAAAGAAAGAAATTGATTTTCCTGTTTAGTTAACCTTCAAGGGTGACACTGTTGATAAATAATAATTCAATTTTTCGATGGGTATCATGCCGTTTAAATATTTTCCTAAATGAATTCTTTCGTAATTGTAAAAGTGTAAATATTCTTCT
>Ga0210050_1001497_pt1 | contig 24894 bp, 26 predicted proteins | sample CryGey132114_all_FD_185463 | JGI IMG/M metagenome (GOLD analysis project Ga0210050, IMG submission 185463) | Groundwater microbial communities from aquifer - Crystal Geyser CG22_combo_CG10-13_8/21/14_all (SPAdes) (version 2) | ecosystem: Environmental > Aquatic > Deep subsurface > Groundwater ... | reverse complement strand
AATGCCGCCGATTAAGCTGATAATAATTGCCTCACCTGTCACCATTAAAATAATATGAATATTTTTCCAGCCAATAGCTTTCAACACCCCGAATTCCTGAATCCTCTCCATCACACTCATAAGCATAGTATTCATGACTCCAATGCCCCCCACTACTCCGGCAATGCCGCCAATCACCCATAATGCAATAGTCAGGCTTCCGAGAAAACTGCCCAATAATTCAGTGGCCTGCTGGGAGCTGAAAACCTGCAAATCAGGAAATACATTTTTCAGTCTTGTAATAAAAGTGTCAACGCTTGTAAAATCATCAGGCAAAACATTAATTATCCCGATTTCATCATCTGCGTACCCTGCTAATTCCCTTGCCTTATCAATATTCATTATTACTAATTGGTAATTAAAACCCATGCTTAATTCAAAATCAGTAATGCCGACTACTCTGAACTTTTCATCTTCCAGTTCAACAACGCTTCCTATGAACAAATTATTCTCCTTTGCCAATTCCTTGTTTATTACAATAGTATTCTCCTCGCCTGATAATATCATCCTCCCCTCGTCAGCTTTGTACCAGTTTATTGAATTTTCAAAATCCTGCGCATCCTCTGGTTTTATGCCCATTACCATTATTATGCTTGAAAAATCAGTGCTGAATGATGAAGCACTTATTTCTTTGCCGTTAAATGATGATGCAAAAAAATTAATCTGCGGAGTGCTCGCCTTAACACCCCTTACCCTGTTAATCCTGTTAATAACGTCAGTGCTTAAATGGCTTAAGGTGTCATCCACTGCACCCTTCTCCATCAGAGTTATGTACTGCAAACTGCCGAGTGTTGTGGCTGCTGAATTCGTTATCCCTTCGCTGATGCTTACAAGGCTGATGATTGATGCAACGCCTATAATGATTCCAATAGTTGTTAAGAAACTTCTGCCTTTGTTTCTCATTAAATTATTGAATGATAATTGAATCATTTCTTTTTCTTTAAAAAACGCTTATAAGCAAAGTAAGCAATCACTCCAATAACTGCAATAGTTATCAGCCAGTTAATTATTGAAATGTTATTTTCGTTCAGAATGTCCAGTTTTAAATTCTGCGTAATTGAATATTCTGAATTATCAGAATCGTAATATACTATTTTAACAATGCCTCCTAATGAATCCGCAGCAGGCAGGTAAAAGTCAAAAATAGCGCTTGTCAAATCATCCCTTTCAAGGGTTCCCAAGTGTTCAAGAGTGACTCCTGTAACTTCAGTTCCAACAATTAATTCAGCAGTTATGTTGTACGCTGTCCCGCTTCCAATATTTTCAAACTGAATACTAATGGTTTCCAACTCGCCTGATGAAGGTATTTCAGGGTCGAAATTCATCCCGCTGAATGCTAACTTCGGCACTCCTGTAACAGCCACGTTTAAAGTGTCCAGATTATTGTAATTATTCGCTGACTTGTTAAGAGTGAACTGGTAAGAGTCAGGCTCAATGCTCTTCTCTATGAAAATGTTGGAACTTAACAATTTTGACTCACCAATTTTAAGTTCAGGTATGAAGAATTGTGAACCAGTGCTTGGTATGAAACCGTCAGGAAGTATTAATTCAACAAAAACGTTTTCAAGATTATTATTGCCCTGATTCGTCAGATTAATTTTAAAACTCGTAGTATTGTCTATGACTAAATTAGTAGTGTAATCTGAAACTATTAACTTATTATTCTGCGCAACTTTAATTATTGTGCCGGCCTGATTATTGTAGCTCGTTCCCCCGCTGGAGTATAACACGCTTGCCTGAATACTATACGTTCCGCTCAGCATAGCATTAGATGCAGAGTAAGAAGTTGACACGAAGCGGGATTCGCCAACCCCTAAATTAGTGAAAATGAACTGCGCATTCCCCAATGTTAATTGGGAGGATAATGCGACAACAACACTGCTCAAAACATAACCTCCGTCATTGGTTACTGTGAATGAAATGCTCCCGCTCCCTCCAGGATAAATGGATGAATCCGACACTGAAATCGCGCCTATGTTAATGCTTGCGCCTGCGCTGAAAACTAAGCCAAATGACAACAAAATTATTGGCAGGAATAATAATTTCTTCATAATTAATTTTGGATGTGAGGAAGATTTTTAATTGTTTTTATTAAATAAGAAACAGTTGTTTTTAAATAAAAAATTAAGAATTTATTTTTTGGGCTTATTCCAATAAGGACTTTTACATTTTGGGCAAATAATTGGCTGTTCTTTTTTTCTGGGAATCCATTTATGCCCGCAACGTTCGCATTTAAATCCTTCAACTTCTATTTTTACCTTCATTACAACCAGATAAATTTTATATTTAAAAAGATTTATGCAATTCATTAATAAAAAACTTTTTTGTTTAGGTAAATTTATAATAACTAATTTACTTATTTAGGTTATAATTATGTAAGTAAAAAAAAAGGGGAATTTCCGAAGATTTTCCCCTTTTGATTTCACTCGTCGCTAAACAAATGAAACTTAACATCAGAACACAAAATAAGTATAAAAAGGTTTGCATTAATTACAATAAAAAAAATGGTTCAAGTAGAAGCGGGAAAGGACTGGATTTATATCCTATTGTTATAGTTGTTCTGATTTTATTATCACTTTTTTATTTCTTTCCTGAAAATTCCTCAAAAAATAAGATAACAGGCTTAATAACTTACCCTCTTCAAGGTTCTCAGGGAAATATTTCTGCAAGTGATGTATGCATATGGCAGGGGCAGTATTATACTGGAACAACTTTCAATACTGGAACTTATGAATTTGAATTTACAGTTTATGATTCCCAAACTGGAGGGAATATTTGTTACTCAAACACAACAACTCTAACTACTGGAAATTGGGGGGAATGGATAACTGAACAGGTGGGAGTGAATTATGCGTGCAATAATAGTTCAAAAAGTTATTACCTGAATATAAACATAAATGGTGCGGACCAGACTCCAAGAAGAAGATTAGTGGTTTGGGATTTTTTAAGGAAAGATATTGATGAAGTTACAACAGGAAGTTTAGTATTGCACGGCATATTACAGGGTTTAAGCCCATTAAAATTGCAAGATGAAATCAATTTTATTAAACCAGACGGAACTATTACATCTGCATTATATAATGCTCCAAGAGATGCTGAATCTGAACTTCCATCTGTTTTTTCAGATTCATTAATTCATGATATTATACAGGAAACCAATATTTATGGAATGCAGGAATGTTTCTGGGATGAGAATACAGAAACTATGCAGATGTGCATTAGTGGCGCATATTTACCATACAGGGCGACCACAATTTCAAGAAGTTTGCAAATAGTTGGAACTCCCGCAAACAAGCCAGTAAATGAGAATTTTACGTTGTGCGAGGGAAATAAGTATGCTGACTGCGATCCTGAAACAACAGGAGCTGATTTATTAGTGGAAGATGATATTGAAGCCATAGGTTCTATATTTTCGCAAGAAAACATAACAGCAGATGATACGGTTTTTTCTTCTTTTTTAGGAAGCTTGGCAAGCAGGATAACAAAATTATGGGTTCAAAACATTGATGCAACAGGAAACATGGAAACAAGCGAGAACGTTTCAGCTAAATACTTCAAAGGAGATGGTTCTTTATTGACAGGTCTTCCTGCAGGGAGCGGGCTTGCTCCTGTTTATTTGGAAAGTGATTTGAACGCCACAAATGCGGGTTACACAACCATATTTACTATCTCTTTAGTGCCGAGTAAGATGAATATTATCAAGATTTTCTTGGCGCAAAGTTCCTCTAATGATGGAACTGCAATTCAAAATAGAGCAATTTTTGATGAGTCCGGGCCTATTGGACATTGTCATTTTGAAACACAAGAACAATCCGGGGCGCAGATAATTAATAATATTCTTGTGGGCACAGATTCTGACAATACTGGAATGACTAAAATGAATCTTGATATTAATATCCCTGTTATTAATACAATCACTTGCACAATTATTGCAGACACTAATCAAAGAAATTTAATTATTCAATTTCAGTCAGAGAATACTTATGTTGTAACAACCAATGCTGGTTCATATTACATAAATGCTGTTAATGAATAATGGTAAAATACAAAATGAAATACACAATAATCCTGCTTATATTTTTATTAATCCCTTCAGCTTTCGCTGATACAAGTTTCTTTTACCAGGATGATGCCTTTATAATGGGTAATTTTGCAAGCGAACCCCCATCAGAACCTGAACCAGAAAGCGGAACAACTAGGATAACAAATGAAGGGGGCTGCACATATGTATGGAACTGCACAAATTGGAGCGAATGCCTTCCATCCGGGGAGCAAACCAGAAATTGCACAAATATTGGCACTTGTTCGGGAACATACAATATGCCTGAAATAAAACAAAACTGCGCTTATACTGTTCCAGAATTTGACGAATCTGATAATGAGTCAGAGAAAGAAGGCGAGGAGTTAAAAGAAGAAACATACAACTTAAGTGCGAAAAAATTAGAAGGCAAAGAAATAATAATCACAAATGGGAGCTTAATCAATATTAAAAAATTAACAGAATATTTGTTTAACGAAGAGGGAGAGGCAAGAGTTAGAGAAGAAATTGCTGAAAAAAATCAGACAAAACCCCTTCATCCTGCAATAAAAACGTTAAAATCCATTTTAATATATATTTACTATATGGTAAATAAATAGGAATGTTTTTGTTATTTGCACCCCATAAAAACTTTTTTAAAGAGATTTTTCCCAATATTATCACTAATGAGTGCTAAATGGAAGAATGTTTTGAATGGTGTAATGATTGGCGCAGGATTCATAATGCCCCAATTAGGCATTGCAATGCTTGCCTCTTATGCTGCGAAGAAAACTGGCGGGAAAGTGGGTGACAGCATTTATTATTCAAAAGTGAAGAAAGCAGGCAAGGACGAGTTAAGCGCTGACAGCGTGAAAATGGATGGTTTGGATAATGTGTACTTGAACCCTTCAACTTATAACACTTATTTTGATAAAAATACTGCTGAATCTCGGGCTTACATTAACGAGAAAGCAAAAAAAGTGTTAAGATTAGGGGAAGAAGATGAATTAATGAGAATATTCAGTTGGTTGGAGAATGAATATAAAAAAGATAAAGATAATGAAAACATTTTAGAAATTTTCAGAAAGAACTCTATTAAAGATGTTATAAACGGATGGGACTATTTTAAGGATAAGGAAAAAATTCTTAACAATTTGGATGAAATCTTAGACAAATATGCTTCAATAGGGTTATTATTTAAATCAGATGATGGTGAAAATCCTTATTTCAGCAGGAATCCGGAAAGAAATGAATATAAGAAAAGATATTATTTTGAAGGTGAAAATAATAGTTTGAGATTAAAATTCTTTGACAATCCTATGTCTGAAAATTACAGTGACAGCGGCAATATTAGCATTGTCAAGCCTGAGAATGTTTTGTTCAGGACTATTCCAGGAGACGATGAAGGATTTAGGAAGATTAAGAGTGTAATGAGTAAGTATAGGAAAGTAATTGTCAAAGATGGAAATGGGAATATTAAAATTGTTGAAAGATGGAAGTTGAAGAATGAGAAAGGGCAGAAAATATTAATCCCTTCCAATCTTATTCAGGCAATGATAGCAGAAGAAAAGAAAAGGAAAAAAACTGCAAGCATGGCAGCAGCGCCTGCTCCTGCTGGAGCAATTCCCCAGCCAATAACAGCAACTGCTTAATTGTTTCTTTTGTAAAGTTTTAAAAAGATAAAATTGACTATATTATTTTACTTGCCAGGATGGCAGAGCGGCCATGCGGTCGGCTGCAGACCGACATAGCCCGGTTCAACTCCGGGTCCTGGCTCTACTTTTTTTTAGGGAGGGAAAAACACAAATTTTATTAATATATAAGTATCTATAGTGTGCTATGGTAACGACTATTCAGATAAGTGAAGAACTGCAGGGCAAATTGAAAGCGAGGAAAATCTCTGATAATGAAAGTTATGAAGATGTTATTCGTGACTTGATTGAAGATTCTGAAGAATTATCAGAAGAAGCAAAAAAAATGATTAATAAAGCGGAAGAAGACGTGAAGAAAGGAAGAGTTTATTCCCTGAGCAAGGTTAAGAAGGAGTTAAAACTCAATGTATGAAATAATTTTTACAAAAACTGCAAAAGAGCAGTTAGAAAAATTAGAAAACAATATGCAGAAAAGAATAATTGCAGTTATTGAAAGAATAAGAATCCGCCCTGGAAAATTTGTAAAAAGACTCACAGGAATGCCGTATTACAGGCTAAGAGTTGGAAATTACAGGATAATACTGGATATTCAGAAAGAAAAAATGATGATAATTATTTTAATGCTTGGGCACAGAAAAAATGTTTATAAAAAATAACCTTATTTTTTTCTTCCTTCTTTAGTGGTGAAGAAGTTTTTTAAAACGCGTTTTAATATCATCAGTTGATGTGCGGAATTTTTTATGCTGCTGTTAAAAATCCTGAATTACTTATTACTGGAAAGGATTTGCAGAAGATTATTTACGGATTAAAACACAGAGGCAGCGAGAATTGGGGGGTAACTTCAAGGACTAACGGGGAAATATTTGTCAAAAAGAGCAATGGGAAGCCTGGGAATTTTGAAGATAAATGTTTGGGCAATGAAGTTGGCATAAGCACAAGGTATTCCACGCAGGGCGTTAATAAAGAATCTAATTATACTCCTGCAGTAATAAGCAGTAAGGAAAACGTTGTTGATTTGGAAGCAGTGCTTAATGCTGAGGAAACTGTTATCTGCCTGTATAATGGTGAAGCAAATACTGGTTATATTAAGAAAAAATTGGAGAAAAAAGGATACGAATTCAAGTCGAGCAATGATACTGCTCATTTAACTGCTTACGTTAATTACCAGATAAGAAAGGGTTTGAGTTTTCTGAAAGCAGTTAATAAAACTTTGACGAAAGTGAGCGGTGCGTTTTCAATAATTTTTATGCACGGCAATCAGACAATAGCGGCAAGGGGAAAGGAAGGCACAAAGCCTTTGGAAATGATGATTAATGATAATTATACTTTATTCTCTTCTGAAACGCAGTTGTTCGGGAATTTTGACAAGAGGTATCATAGCAATAGAATGAGCAAGAAGTATAATGAACGCGGCGAGAAAATTTACAATTATGAAAATGGCTGCAGGCAGGTTTATGCTGGTGAAATAATATTAGTGGAGAATGGCAGAATAATTGATTGCGATACTGTTGGTTCCGGAACGGAAGAAACGAGCAATGTTGTCAGGAAGACAAAGTTAAAGAAGTGCTTGTTTGAATGGTATTATTTTTCAAAACCAGGAAATACTTGTTTCGGTGCTGACACGCAGACTTGGAGGGGCAGGAATGCCAAAACATTACCAAGACCCTACGGAAGATTGAAAAGCTGGATTTTAAAATTAATGGGCAAAATTTACGTTGTTCCTGTTCCTATGAGTGGCAACAGTGGGGCAGCAGGTTTCGCTGATTACAGGGGCTATAAGTTGAGGGAAGGTATAGTAATAAGTGATTATTACAAGTCCACTTTTAATGAAAGGACTTTTATCCAGCCCACTGATGAACTAAGAGATTCAAGATCAGAAGATAAATATGAATTTATTCCTTCGGTTTTCAGCCCGAAAAATTATAAGAGCAAGAAGGGCTTCTTGGGGAAAGTCAGTAATTTTTTCAATCATTTGAGCAGTTTAGTGCCTAAAACTCATATATTGGTTGATGACAGTATTGTTAATGGAAGAACTACTGTTAAAGTAATATCAGAAGCTTTCCTTAACGGCGCGGAAATAGTGAAATCTTACAGCACATCTCCTCCAATAATAAATGGGTGTTTCTGGGGTGTTGATATTAAAGAGGGGGAAAGGTTAATAGCCCACGGAAGAACTGTTGAAGAAATAAATGAAGAAATAATAATAAGAGTTAGGGAAATTATTGAGAAAGAAGCTCCTGATTTAATCTCATTAATTACTAAAAAGAATATTAAAATTGTTTATAATAAACTGGAAGATTCAATAAGAACTGCTGACAGTTTCTTGAATAAGAAAGGCGAATACTGCACTCATTGCTTTGACGGAAGCAGGATGGATGAAGTGGGTGTGCAGAAGGATGCTTATGAAAAAAACTATTTAATTACTGAGGGAATTATTGGTTAGTGCTATGAAGCGCGTTTTTTTATTGCTGGCTTTTCTGGTTCCCCTTATTTGCGGGTGCACATCAGATAATACTGGCAGTGAGCAATTGCAGAGCAATAATACCCTGCAGGTTATAGTATTAAGTTCTGGCGGCTCGCCTATCAGCGGCGTGGAAGTGGATGTGTGGAGCGCTGACAATGCAAATAGTGCGCCGCAGGCTTATGCAACAACTGGTGCTGACGGAATTGCATTGTTTAACATGCCTTTGGGTGATGTATTAATCGGTTTTAACAGTTTCAGCGAGGAAACTTTCCCCTCAAGCATTTACGAGTTCAGTTCTTACAGGACTCCTGTGAGTATAGAATCTGATTTCACTGCTGTTAATCTGACACTCACGCCTAAATAATCCTGCTTTCTTCTTCCTTAATTCTTATTATTCTTGCGCTTGTTGAGGGTTTTCTTGGCACGAACGGGCAAATGCCTGCATTTTTAATGCTTAATTCGTAAGTGCCTATTTGCTTGGCAATGTTTATTATTTCTTCCTTGTTCAGTCCTATGAGCGGCCGGATAATCGGCGTATTCACTGCTTCGTCCAGAACTTTCAGGTTTGGCAGAGTCTGGCTTGCGACTTGCCCGAGATTCTCGCCAGTGATTATAAAGTCAGCGTTTAATTTTTTGCACAATTTTTCCGCTTCGCAGTACATTGCGCGCTTGCACAATACGCATGTGTATTTATTGTCGCACTTATTTTTTATATTTTGTAGGACTTTTTTGTGGTTGAAGTAGTGAATTTTGCTTTCAGGGCTTAACTTTTTTGCAATTGTTTTGACTTTGCTATTGCTGCCTTTGCCTGCTATGTCTGCGTGCAGGAAAATAATTTCAATTCCTTTCTTCTGCATCAAGTAAGCAGCGACTGGGGAGTCGATTCCTCCGCTGATTAGGCATACTGCTTTCATCACTGTTAGAACACGACACAGGTTTATAAAATAATATTTTGTTGTAATATTGTTTTATGAAATTTGAACACTATCTTAATGAGAATCAATTATACAATTATTTGAAAAATGTGCTGACAAAAGCGAACGTGTTTTATTACCTGTTCAATCCTGACAATAAGATTAAAAAATGCCTCAATAAGAGGAATGGCATAATTTATGATTCGCACGTGCACTTGGGCGATGCTTACGTGGAGCATGGCAGCCCCCATAAACTGAAAAGGTTCTGGGAAGGAGATAATAATCTTAAGGAAATTTATGACAATGCTTCGGGAAAGAATATTAAAGTTCTTGGTTTGACTTCCCATTTTAACTTCAGGTGTTTGGGTAATATTCTTGATTATTTTGATAAGAGGAACTGCAAAGAAGAGAAAACAATTATTCCTGTCCTGAATATGGAAATTAACAATAAGAAGAGCAGAGGTATTAATAAAGGGCATAACCAGATTGCTGTTTTCGGATTGAATAGAAAGAATGCAAAAAAGGCAGAGAGTTTGAGTAAAATTTTTCCCAATAATAAATTAACGCTCCCTGAACTCAGAAGGGGGATAGATGATTTGAATAATGGCAAGAAAATAATTAATGGCTGCTACGTTGATGAGGAAATAAGGAGTGATTTGTTCGGAATGCTGGTGCCTGTGCATTTTAATTCAATGAGGGGCATTGGTTTGGAGTCAATTGTTAATTTTTACAGGCAGGGTTACTACTTGGATGCTGTTGAGGAAGTTAACCCGTCATCATTATTGTTCATTGAAGGATTGGGTGAAATTCTGAAAACTAGCGGTTTTGGTGGGAGTGACGCGCATAATGTTCAGACAATTGGCGCAGGTTTTACTAATATTAAAAGGAAGAGTGTTGAGTCTGATTTGGATGTTTATGATGCAATAATGAACAGGGATGTTAATAGTGATTATTACAGGGATTGCTCCAATATTTCAAGAGCGTTTAATTCAAGGAAAAGGGGCACTTCCCCTTACTGGCTGGTTAAATTTATTCCGTGGCTGTCCATGGAGAAGAACGGGAAGAATAACGGGGAGTTCAAGGATTTGAATAATCCTGAAAATATTTTTTTCAACATTCATAAGGATTATAATAATTTTGTGAAGAAGTATTTGACTGAGGAAGTGTTAATGGAAAGATTGGATGATAAGTTCAGGAATTTGGAGCAGGAATTTTATTCAATAAGTTCCAGATTTGTAAAAGAATGTGGAAGTATTGGTAGTGAAATGTCTGACAGCATTAATGATTTGTTTTTCAGAATGGACGAATTAAAGAATGATTTGGAAGAGGCTGGGATAATTTATTAAATAATCAGCAGGTATGTTAATGTTTTATGAGGAAGGAGACGAAATTATTGTTCGATTCTCTCGGGATTCTTGAGGATGTGAGGGAGTTGTTGAGGCAGAGCGCGCCTTTCCACAAATTTGACAAGGTGCAGAAGAAGGAATTAAGCGCCAAACTTGACAAGTTAAAAAATAATGCTGACGAATTGAAGAGGTTATTGTCATGACTGAGTTGAGAGTGGTTGAGGAAGATTTTATCAACCTTAACCCGTTACAGACCGGCGGGAGGACAACTCCTGATGTTAGGAAAGCAGTTAATAGTTTCATTGACGGTTACAGCGTGTGCGACTGGTGCCTTGGCGACGTTAACACTATTAAGAATCCTGACATTCAGGGTTTGAGGGATGACATTGGCAAATTCCTTGGCGCTGATGAGGTAATCCTGACTAATGGCTGCAGGGAGGCGAAGTATGCAGTGATGCAGGCTGTGTGCAAAAAAGGTGGGAAAGTATTGGCTGATGTTAACAGGCATTACTCAACTGACGTGGCTGCTGAACTTGCCGGCTTGAAAATGGAATTCGTGCAGAACTCCGGAAGCCCGGAGTTTAAGATTAGGGCAGAGGATTACGCTAAGAGGATTGATGAGGTTAGTCCTGATTTGGTTTTGCTGACTCATGTTGACGGGAATTATGGGAACGTGGCTGATGCTGCAAAAGTGGGTGCTATTTGCAGAAAGAAGGGTGTTCCTTTCATTTTGAATGCTGCTTACAGTGCTGGCAGGATGTTAGTTGATAATAAGAAGATTAGGGCTGACTTTATTGCATGCTCCGGGCATAAGAGCTGGGCTGTTGGCGGGGGCAATATTGGATTATTAGGAGTGAATAATGATTTTAAGGACAAGGTTCTGAAAAGGAGTTCTGAGTATAAGAATAAGATTCTTGGAATTCTCGGGTGCAGTGCAAGAGGGAGCAGCGCTGTTGCCTTATTGAACAGTTTCCCGAGCGTTAAGAAAAGAGTTAAAGATTGGGGTAAGGAGGTTAAGAATGCGCAGTGGTTTGCTAATAAAATGTTAAGCATTAATGGTGTTGAATTAATCGGCGAGAACCCGCACCAGCATGATTTGATGCAGTTCAGTACTCCGGTTTTTTATGAAATTTCGCAGAAGCACAAGAAGAAAGGCTATTTCCTTTACAAATTCCTTGAAGAGAAGGGCGTGAGGGGTTTGAAGGCTGGCAGGACTAAGAATTTCAAGGTAAGCACTTATGGTCTTGGCATGGAGAATTTAAAGTACGTCTTTGAAGTTTTCAGGGAAGCAGCGAAGTTATGAGACTGGATTCTGTTATTATTCGTTATGACGAGATTGGCTTGAAGAGTGCTCCTGTGAGGAGGCAGTTTGTCAAAGTATTAATCAGGAATATTAGGCAGAAATTAGGGAAGAATGTTAAGGTTCAGGTTCTGCATTCAAGGCTGCTGATTAATGTTAAGGACGCTGTAATTGCTGCGCGCAAAATCAGGACTGTTTTCGGCATCAGCAGTGTGAGCCCTGCACTGGAAGCGGATAATGATTTGGACAATATTAAGAGCAAGAGTTTATTATTTTACAGCGCAGGGAGTTTCAGGATTTCTTGCCAGAGAGTTGACAAGAATTTCAGGATGACTAGCAGCGAAGTGTGCAGGGAAGTCGGCGCGTTCATTGCCGGGAAAACAGGCGCAAAGGTTGATTTGGAAAATTATGACTTGAATATTAGTGTTGAATTGTTCAATAATAAGGCTTACCTGTTTTCTGAAAAATTAAGGGGTTTCGGTGGTTTGCCTGCTGGTTCTGAGGGCAAAGTGTTGTGCATTGTTAATGATGAGGCTGGATTGTTAAGCGCTTTGATGATGATGAACAGGGGATGCTATCCCTTAATTACTGGCAGTAAGGGGTGGTTTGATAAATTGGTGAAATTTGCTCCTCACTTGGCATTGAAATTTTATCCTGATTATTCCGGAATCATTAAGTGGTGCGGCGCTGTTGTCAAATCAGGCAGGCTTGATGCTAATCTTTTCATGAAGGATAAGGAAGTGTTCGCGCTTCCTGTATTGTATCCTTTAATCGGGCTGGACAAGAATGTTGTTAAGGGGAAATATTTTTCAGCAATGAGCAGGTAATTATTGTTATGGTTAAGAAAATTTGCTGCATTGTCTTCAGGAGAGAGCATGACGGCGTGAAATATTTAATACTGCACAAAAATAATTGGTGGAATGGCTGGGAATTCGTGAAAGGCGAAAAGAATGAGAATGAGGGTGTTGAGGAGTGCGCTGTGAGGGAGGCTAATGAGGAGACCGGCTTGAACATTGTTAAAGTGGAGCAGATTCCTTTTCATTACTCTTATGATTATTTGAAGGGTTTGGATAATTTTAGTGCAAATGTGAGCTGTTTCATTGCTGAAACTGATGAGGAACTGGTGAGTTTGAGTGATGAACATAATTATTACAAGTGGGTTTCTCTTGACAGGGGCCTTGGTTTGCTGGAATTTGATGAGCAGAAAAAATTGTTGGAGTATGCTGGCAGGATTATTCAATTGTGAAATATTTTTTTAGCGAGTCATCGGTTAGTTCTAAAATGTCCAGTTTCAGCCCAGCGTCTATGTAAGCCCATGAAATTATTAATGCTTCAAAACTCTGCACTAACATATTCTTTGTGCGGAAGTGGATTGAATCCTTGTAATACGAGAGCGCTAATTCGTAAAATTCCGTGAATCCTTTTTCTTTCATTAATAATCTTATGTTCTTGAATACTTTGTCCATCATTATTGAGTGTTTTTCAATTTCATTGTTTAATTCTTCTGTTAATTTCACATGAATCCCTCTAATGTTTTTTGTTCTTTTTTCATTATTTCTTCTTCTGTGAATCCTATTGCTTTGAGTATTTCTTCAACGCTTGGTATTAACTGGTTATTAATATAATATTCGTAATCAGGGGTTAATTTCTTCTTGACGGCTTCTTCTTCAGTGAATGATTTGTCTGATATTCTCCCGCTATTTTTTGTTATAACGTAATGTATGAGCATTCCTGGGATTATTAGTGCTCCGTTATTTTTTGCTTTTATTGCCGCGCTCACGTGGGGCGACACGTTTTCGTAAGCGTCTAATTTTTTGGTTAGCCGGGTTTTTATCACGAATTTTTGCACTGGTATTTTTCCTTTTTTCATCAGGTTAATAGTGGAGTGCAGTAAGTTCAGGGAGGATTTGAAATCTTTTTTCATAAGGATTAACTGCAGGGTTTTCATCTGCATTTCTTTGGCTATTACTGCCCAGTCCCTTCTTACAACCTCGAATCCTTTGATTAATAATTCATTATTCTCACTGCACAATGCGTATTTTTTCTTCGCGCCTTTTCTTTCGCTCTTTTTTGACACGAATATCCCGGTTTTGAAGAATCCTTCAAATTGCAGTTCCATCATATTTGGAAGGTTTCGGTTGACTTTTTTCACGAATTCCATTGCATTGTCAACGTTCGGCTCGGGCAGTATGAAAAAGCAGCTGTCTGTATTATGCACTAATATTAATCCTTCAGCATCAACAAAATTATGAGTCCCCCTAACTTCCAAATCGTAAACGTAATCATCCTTTAAATTAATCTTTTTAATGGATTTTATTTCAGTCAGGCAGTAATTATTGCCTTGATTTTTTGAACTTTTTACTCCCTGCAGCCTTAACTGGGCAATTTTTGGCTTATCATTTCTGTACTTCCAGTATACGTGTTCTATTTTTTTGTTAAAAAAATTCTTTTCATGATTGATTGATTTCAGCAGGAAGTGAATTCCTATTGCCAAGTCTCTGCTCTTTGTGGCAAAATTAATAAAATGGGTTTTGTATCTTTTGTCCTTTTTTTTGGTGCCATCACCTGCAAGGTAGCCTTTAATAAATTCTTTTTTTATGCTGTCTTCTGAATTGTAAATAAACCAAGGCACTGTCTTATTCTCAGAACCTCTGCCTAAACAAAAGCCGTATTTGAATAAAGGAATAAGAGGTATTCTCTGGATTCTAAAGTAATAAATAAATTTTTGGTTTCTTTTGTCAAAATTTTTAATTATCTTGAACTCTGAGTGCAGAACTTTTTCAAAATAATATTTTAATCTTTTAATGTATTTTAAGTTCTGATTCCCGAATGAAACCACATATTTTTTCCCTTCGCTTATGGAGCCTTCTGCGCAATAAAATCCAAGAATCCAGGCAAGCTCCTTGTCAAGTTTCCAGTATCTTGGAATTTTGCCAATACTACTGTTGTCACCTCCAATCCATTCAAAATTGCTCTGCAAACCTTTGCTGATTGGCAGTTTCCTGTCTTTGTGCTTGCTGGAAACATGGGTGCATAATATGTAATTCTTGGCACAGTAAGGGCATTTGCCCCTGACTCCCTGCTTAAAAATCAGGTTATCTTCGTAAACCCTGATTAAATTTGAATATTCTTTGAAATCAAAGGTTAGAACATCAAAAATGTGGTTTTCCTTGAATTTAACGCTGACTTCCGGATTCGTTAATGATACTAATTTGTCATCTTTTTTTAATAAATTTGCATCAACTAATTTTAATTTATTGTCCAATATTGTATAAACACTGTGCTGCGGGGTTAGTACAGTCTTGCCATGCTTTGTTATTATTTCCAGTAATTTCCCGTTATATTTATGCCTGATAACTTTCTCAATAGGCGAGAAAACTAATTTATTATCTTTAAAAGATAAGGTTTCATAGCCTTTAATGCTGGATTTCAAATGATTATCAACAAATTCTCCAATCTTAACAAGAGTAATATTCTCATTCCTGTCTTTGACAAATATTCTTCTATCATAATGCAGACTGTCTCCGTACAAGACTTTTAGTCCTGCGAGTTCTGCGCGTTTTATTACATTGTTTATGTACTGCCTGCCCCATGCAGTTATGCTTGCAGCGCATGGCAGGGAATACCACCTGGCTTGCGGGAATCCTAAGTAGCCGTAAGTCGCGTTTGTTAATATTTTTATGGCGTTCTGCCTGGCAGATAAAATATTGTATTCCGGCGTGTCTTTCTTTGCCTGTTTCAGTATTGTTTTTATGTTGTTTCGTCTTTCAATTAAGCCTTTCACTAATATTGGTATGAATCCTGCAGGTTTTTTGGCGAACTTGAATTTCTGCATTTTATTGTTAACTTTTATTTCAGGGCTTACATGAACGTCCCTGCCTTTGGCGTTCAGGGTTGTGGGGCATATGTTGTGCGCGACTATTATTGAGGGGTACAGGCTTCTGAAATCGAAGACTGCAATGTTTTCGTAGAATCCCGGCACTGGCTCGTAAACAAATCCTCCTTTGTATGTTTCCCCGAATCTTGCGGTTAATTCGTCATGGTTGGGTTTTCTGGGGATGATTTCATCAAAATTCCTTGTCTCTTTCATCAAGTAATTTTCAACGAGTTTTGAAAATCCTGTCCTGCTGGCATCGCCGGGTTTCACCCCTATTATTCTTGTAAGTTCAAACAATAATGGCAGGACTTTCTCGGCTAATCGGAGTGTTATTTCTGCATCTTTTAAGCTGTAAATTAAAGGGGTGCTGATGTCATTCTTGTCCCATAAGTATGCTAGTTGGTTCACGTCAAAGTCTTCTTTTTTTTCCCCTAATAATTCGTAGCATACGTCGTTTAATGTGTAGGAGTCAGTTTTCAGGTAGTTTGCCATCGTGGTTGCAATGAATGGGTACAAGTCAATGTGGACTGTTCCGATAATTTTTGCTGATGCTCCTCTTAATCCTTTGCCGGTTATTTCAACCTGTGAGCCGTCCCATCCTATGTCAATTCTTACTTTGTTAATTTTACCTCTCTGCTTTAAGTATGGGAAGTCAAAATTGTCCCCGCTGTAAGTGGCTATGAATGCTGGTTTTTCTTTCCTGACTATTTTCAGGAATTCTTCTATCATTTCCTTTTCATTGCCGAGAATTTTTGCAAATTTTTCAGGGCTGTTCTTCCAGGTTAATACTCCTTTCTCTCCTGTGCTTGTTGCATAACTTATCATTAGTATTGGGTGCTTGTTAGCGTCGCTGATGCCCTGCGGGTTGTAAGTTTCAATGTCAAAGCATAAAATTTTATAATTTTCAGCCTCTTCATCTAATTGTATTATTTCTTCCGCGCTCACGTGATAGTCAATGCCTGATAATTTTTCCATCTCATTGCCTATTACTTTCACTGTTCTTAGGGGTGTTAATTTTTTGTCAAACAAGTATTTTTTTGAAAAGTTCACGTATTTTTCATAAGTTTTTCCGATTCCTTCAACGTTTTTCAGCGTCCCGCTTATTTCATTGACTGCTTTGCTGTTATTCACTGTTATTTTCAGGAATTCTTTTTTCTCGCCTAATAATTTCAAGGTTTTAAGTTTTACTTTTAACACAGTACATTCTGTCCCGCTTTTCCTGGAAATTAACCCGCTGATTTGGAAAATTAACGCTTCAAGGTCTGCATTTTTGTCAAATGATACGTAAAAATAGTGGGAATAATTTTCGTCCTTGATTATTGCTGTTTCCCCTTTTTCAGTCACGCCGTACAGGTAAATAATGTCATCTTTCTCGGAAACGTCAATTATGTCCATTTTCAGGGTTATCATCACTTAGTGGGGAAAAGGCAGTTAATTATAAAAGTATGCAGGATTGTTTATTTAAAATATGAAAGCGCAGTCAGGTTTTGATATTAAGGTAATTGTTAATGAACTTGAAGCGTTGAATGGTTCGAGGATTAACAAGTTTTACAATACTTCTGAGGGTGAATTGCTGGTAAAGTTTTACAGTTCAAAATTCGGCAAGAAAACCCTTAGAGTGTTAAGGGGTGAGTGCATTCACCTGACTGGTTTTAAAAGGGAAGTTGTTGATAATCCTAGCCATTTTACAATGCTTATGAGGAAGTACATGAATGGCGCTGTTCTTAAGGCTGTGGAGCAGCCTTTTTTTGAAAGGGTTATTTTTTTCAGGATTGAAAGGGGTGGGGAGGATTTTAACATTGTCATTGAATTGTTCAACAAGGGAAACATTATAGTGTGCAATAATAATATGGTTATTATTAATTCTTTGAGGTTTGTTGAAATGAAGGGAAGGGTTATACGCCCTGGTGAGAAGTATGAACTGCCTCTGCCTAATTTTCAGGAATTATATTTGGACCAGATTGAGTTCAGGAGGACTTTGAAATCAAGCGATAAGGATTCGCTTGTTAAGTGCCTCGCTGTTGATATCGGGCTTGGGGGGAAGTATGCTGAGGAATTATGCGCACTGTCAGGGATTGACAAAATGAAAAATCCTTCAATGCTGAACAAAAAAGAATCTGACAAGATTTTTGAGGTTTTCTTCCTGATTTACAAGAGCATTAAGCATTACAAGAATATCCGTCCGTGCGTGATTCTGAAGACTGGGAAAGCTGTTGACTTCGCACCTTTTCCGTTAAAATCTTATGAGGGTTATGATTTTGAAATGTTTGAAACTTTTAATGAAGCATGCGATTATTATTATTCGCGCTCCCAGAAGGAGGATTATGAATCGCAGGCGAAAAATGTTTATGATGACAAGATTAAGAATTTGGAGAACCGTTTGGGGCTGCAGAGTGAGAATCTGAAGAAATTGGCGGATGATGCTGAAAAGTATGCCCGCCTGGGGGAGATTGTTTTTGCAAATTATGACTTAATCAGCACCATACTGGAAAAAATCATGAATGCCAACAAGAATAATGTCAGCTGGGTTCTGATTAAGAAAATGGTTGAGAATGAGAAAGAGCATGGGAGCAGTGAAGCCCAGAGCATTGAAAGCATTAATGAGCATGAAGGCACCATTACCCTGAATATTAATAGTGAGAAGTTCACAATTGATTTGAACAGTGACGTGAGCAGTGTTGCGCAGGAATACTTTGAGAAGAGCAAGAAATTAAGGAATAAGTTAAGCGGCACGCGTGAAAGCATTGATGAAACAAGGAGCATGATAAGCAATGTTGAAAGTGACGGTGTTAAGGTTGAAAAAGATGTTGTTAAGGAGGAGAAAATAGAGAGGAATGAATGGTTTGAAAAGTACAGGTGGATGATGACAACTGATAATTTTCTGCTAGTGTGCGGCAAGGATGCCACGCAGAATGAAATCCTTATCAAGAAAGTTGCCGAGGATAATGACTTGATTTTTCACACTGCTATGAGCGGTTCGCCTTTTGGCGTGCTGAAAAACGGCGTTAATGCAGGCGAGAGGGACAGGCAGGAGTGCGCTGTTTTCATTGCTGCTTACAGCCGCGCGTGGAGGAATAATATTCCTGCGGACGTGTTCTGCGTGAAGAAGCATCAGGTCAGCAAGTCCGCGCCTTCAGGGGAGTACGTTTCGCATGGTTCTTTCATCATTAAGGGTGAGAAGGAATTGTTCAGGAATATCTGGCCTGAAATCAGCATTGGCTATGGAGATGATGGGAAGATTATTGCAGGACCTGCTGACGTGATTAAGGGCAGGTGCGTTGAAATGGTTAAGTTATTGCCCGGGCATTTGAATCCTGGCATGATAAGCAAGAGGCTGCTGAGCATTTTTTCCAGAAGTTTTAAGAGCGAAGAATTGTTTCATTTCATACCCGGTGATGCGAGGATTGAACTATGACTTTAAAGGATAATATTATGGATAAATTGAGGAATATTGTTGACCCTCATCTTGATGAGAATATTGTTGATGCTGGCTTGATTAAGGATGTTAAGGCTGACAAGGGCGTTGTGAGCATTGTTTTCCAGCCCACTTCCCCTTACTGCCCAATGGTGTCGTATTTTACTAATGAGATTGAGAAGAGCGTTAAATCTTTAAAGGGTGTGAAAAAATTAAAAATAAAAATAGAATAAAAAAGCTTATTTAATTAAAAGTCGTAAGCTTTTAATGTGACTCTTCCGTTCTTTTTTGCTCTGTCTGCTGATTTCTGAACTATGTCCATTACTTTCTTGCTTAATGCGTCAATTGCGCTGTCAGGGAATCTTACTCCCAATTTCTTTGCCGCTTCTTTTGCTGCTTTTTTTACAATCATCATGCTTTTTAACACCCCCTTAAATGGTTTTTCTACTAAAACCTTAATTAAACCCTGTTTTATAAGCTTAACGGTTAAATCGTGTTTAAAGCAGATTCCACGGCTTTAAAAAGCCATTTATACTATATTTTATTATGTCTCTTTTGAACGTTTAAACGTTCATTTTGAACGTTTAAAATATTTTAATAACATTTTTAATATTGTTCAATTATATTGTTTCAACAGTTAAAGCGAATCATTTATATATGCTTCGATTAATATTATTCTTTGCAAAATAAGATGTGTGTTGAATAAGGATAGGAAAACTACAAAAAAGATAAGCAACAAACAATAAGCAAACAGCAACTAACAGTAACATTTTCCTTCCTTTTTTATTTTTTATCTTACAGGATTTCCTTATTAATAGTTATTGTATTCTTTCTCCCGCTGGGCGTTAATTTTATGATATTCTTATCCTCCAAATTGTGGACTATTTTTGACAATTTGGGTTTTGAAAAGTCAAGAGCTTTCCCTGCATCGTTCTGGTAAACATTGCTGCCTTTTTCCAGAACGTAGTCAACAACTTTTTTCTCGTCTGCTGTTAAAGCCATTGTGACAATGTCTTTCCTCCTGCGTTTTAAAACAAAATAAGCTGCAGTTACGCCCAACATGAAGCATGTCAGGCCGGTCAGGAATAATAATCCTATGGAATAGGTTATTAATGCTATTCTTTCAAAGAATACTAGATAAGTTTTTGTTTCCAGGTAATCCACTTGTTCTGTCCATTCAATCATAACCTGCTGCCCGTCAGAGAATAATCTTGAAGTCGGGGGTGAAACAGTATTCCCTTCCTTTAAGGTTATGCCAAAACCTTTGGGCAGTATTAATCTTATTGTGAAATCTTCAAGCTCATAATAACTAGTGAATGAGTAGGAAAATATGTAATTATTGTCAAATTTTTGGACAATACCTTCATTATTATATTTTAATATGTAATTTTTTGAGCTGTTGGGCATTATTTCATCCAGCAATCTGATAGTGTAAATGTTGTTTGCCACGAATGAGGTGTAATTCAGCACCGTATTATTCTCGTCAATTATCTGGAGATTGGATGGCGTATCACTTAAGAAAATGTAAATGTATGATGTTTTCATTGTGCGGGTATTGGCTACTTCAATGTTTAATGTCTGCGTGACTGTTAAGTCAGAATTTATTGTTATTTCCATATTCATTGATTTTACCGCGCCTCCTGCATCTTCTGCAAAAACAGCGCCAATCAGCAGAAGGGGCAGCAGAACAAGAACTGCTTTTTTCATTATTCATAATATTATATCGGGCTGGTTTTAAAGTTTTTATGCTTCGATAAAGTTATAAATAATCAATACTTTCCTTCATTATTATGGCAAAATCCCAAAAAAAGGAAATGAACAAGAATATCGGCAAAATAGAATTCTTGTACATAACTCAGGCAGTATTATTTCTGGTATTGGCAGCGCTTGTGGGTGTTGAACCAACCTTGTTGCAGTACGTTGTAATGACTGCTCTTGTAATACTTGCCATAAGTTCAGTAGTGCTTGCTTATGAATGGGTTAATATAGAAACCAACCTTTAAATAAAATCTTTGTATTTTAGAATCGTTATGGGTTTGATTGAAGCAGTTAAGAGTGTTTTTTACAAGCCGCAGAAAATGAGCAGGGACAAGGCTGTTTTTGTTAAAAATTTAAGCAATAAGTATGGCGAGAAAAATTTTCTTAACAATATTAATTTCATAGTTTATAAGGGTGAAATTTTTTCAGTTATCGGATTAAGCGGCAGCGGGAAGAGCACTTTGTTAAAAACTATTGTTGGCTTGAACAGGAAAAGCAATGGAATCGTTCATTTTTTCGGCAGGAACTTGTTCTTCAGCAGGGGAATTATTGGCTACTCCCCGCAGGAAGATAGTTTTTATGATGATTTGACTATTATTGAGAATATTGGATTATTTTCTGAATTGTACGGCGTCAGCAGGGATAAGGGTTTAAGGACTGGTTCGGATTACCTTAAGAAACTGAAAATTGACAGTTTCAAGGATAATTATCCAAGGGATTTGTCAGGAGGGCAGCGCAAAAGATTGAATATTATTTTAAGTTCTCTGCATCATCCTAAATTGTTAATTCTTGACGAGCCGTTTGCAGGCTTGGATTATTATAACAGGAGGATTTTATGGGATTTCATAACCAGTTTGAGGAACAGGGGTGTGACTATTGTTTTAACCACCCACTTATTGGAGGAGGCGCAGAATTATTCAACCCGCGTGCTAATCCTGAAGAATGGCAGGAAATTCGCGTACGGGACTTTTAATACGATTAAGGAGAGGATTCGATTCAATTACCTGTATCATATTAAGTTTTCCAGCCTGAGCAAAAAATTTTTCCAAACTTTGAAGCATTTCTCCAGTTTGAAAAAGGTTAAGATTATTTACAAGTTCAGGAATGAGGTGCAGTTCGCGCTCGACTCTGCAGATTACAGGGATGTTGTTAATAATTTCCTTAAGGGCAAAGGCAGGGATTTTAAGGAAATCAGTTTAAGGAAGCCTAATCTTGATGAGGTAATGCTAGCGAGCAAATGAGAATAATTGAATTGTTAAAAAAAGAGTATAAGCTGTTCATAAGGAACAGGAAGCAGGTATGGACTGTTGTATTGCTGCCTTTGTTCTTTTCATTAATTTACGTTTTAATGTTCTCTTTTTCAAACATTGATTTGACTGTCAGCGTGTGCAATCTTGACAAAGGAGAGTATTCTTCGTCTCTTGTCAGCACGCTTTCTGCTGCTTTTGAAACAAGCGTTTACGCTGAGGATAATGCGAGCGCGTGCTTTGCAGTGATTAAGGATGATATTCTTTCAGGGAAAATGCTGGGGATTATTATAAGGAGTGATTTTTCGGAGAACATTGCCAATTACGAGCAGCCAGTTCTGAACCTGTATTTTGACAATTCAAAACCTAATCTCGGATTCTTCGCCCAGTCTTATCTGATGAACCAGATAAGCAGTTTTAATAACGAAATTTTAAGGCAGACGGAATCCGAAATTAAGGATACTACTTACTCCATTGAAACTGATTTGGAGAAAACTATCCAGTTATTGAATCTAATGGAGTACGCGATTCCTGACGCTGTGAAACCTTCTTATGATGAATTAAAGAATAATGTTGCGGAGTATTACAATAAAATCAGCGGTTTGAACAGGATTGATTTGGAATTCCTTGTTAACCCTGTTGATACGCAGTTAGTGGGCATTTTCAAGGGGAGCAACAGCGACGGTTTTTCATTCTCAGTATTATACGTTGTAGTGAACATTATTGTAATACTTTTATTGTCAAGCGTGAGCATGGTTTATGACAGGAAGAACAAATTTTTAACAAGACTGAAGACCAGCTCCACCCCTGTTATTTATTACATTATTTCAAAATTATTATTTTTCACGCTGATTGGTTTCGTAATATTCGTGCCTTCGTACCTTGTTTTTGCTGCGAATAATGCTTATTTTAACACCAACATCATAACCTTAATTACTGGCTTAATTCTTGTTTCCGGGATTTCAGCACTGATTGGATGCGTTATCGGATTGTCAAGCAGTAATGAGAGCAGCAGTACAATGATTTCAGTATTCATAGGGTTCCTGTTCCTTTTATTGTCAGGATTATTTTACCCTGTTGATTTGCTTCCAGGGCTTGCCAAGTCAATGCTTGTCCTGCTGCCGACTTCTTTTGAGATTAATCTGTTGAATAATGCATTAATCTTCAATACAAGCATTCAGGTTCTGAATGAAACAATTTATTACCTGGCTGGTTATTTATTGTTATTCTTCGGGTTGAATTATTATTTAATTGTTAAGGATCAGTAAATTTTTTCTTTTAATTTCTTTATCCTGTTCTGGAGAAGCTTGTTCCTGTTGTTCATGCTCCTGTACTGGTTCAGTAATATATTGTATTTGTGAACTAACTCATCGTATTCTTTTTTGGAAATGTGGCTGGATTCAAAAAACCTTAATTTAGTGTTCAGTTCTGAAATTTTGCTTAATAATTTGCTTTTAATGTCATCTTTCAATAATAATTTTTCATTATTCCTCCTGCGTATAAGCGACATTAATTTGTTGAAACCTAATAATGCCAAATTCATTATTCCAAGTATTATTAATATTATCAGCAGTAAATTCATTAACATTATTCAAATTTGATTATGTTTAAAAAATTATTGTAGTTACTGCTCAGGAACTAATAGAAATAAATAAAAGCAGGGTAATATTCTTATTAGTGATTATGAATAACCAGTGCCCTAACTGCAAATTCATCCTTGTTGAGAATCCTGAACCTTTGCAAGTGCTTAAAATGTTAAGAAACCGGAAGAATAACAAAGAGGATGAGAAGTATCCTTTATTAGTTGCTGATTTTCACTGCAGGAAGTGCGAGAATACTGTTCATGTCAAGTGGAAGGATTTGGACAATGATTTGAATGTTATTAACTGCTCTGGGTGCGGAGAGCCTTTACATGCGAGCGTTTTTCTGGGTGTCATAAATGGTTTCACTCTTAACAGTTACTGCTTCAGCTGCTATTCTAAACTAAAATCTGGGGATGTTATTTTTCAGAAGTAAAACTCTGATGAATGCTTGTCTTCGTCTTCTTTCCGCGTTTTTTGGGGTTCAGCTGTGTCAAATATGAATAACGGCGCTTCTTCTTTTTCATTATTGGTGATTGTGTCGGTTCTTGGGTAAAAATCAGGGATTTTTTCGAACTGCTGCTTTTGTTCTGTCATTAATTCTGATAATTTCATGTCATGGAAGCGCAGGAACATGTCAATGCTGTCCCTTAAACCGCGGGCTTCGTCAACGCTTAACTTGAAGGCTGATTTCACTGATGACTGCTGCCCTATTTTGACTAATATGTGCCCTTCATTCGCGTAGCCCCTTTCCTTCATTGGCTCTTCTGCTTCCAATTCTATGAATGTCCTGTTATCCTTCCATAAGTGGGATTTGTGGAAAATCTTCATAACAATAATATATATCGGTTGTTTTTTTATTTCTTTTCATTAATTCCCATATTTCTTTGAGAAAAGTTTTTTTGTCTTTGAGCCTAAACAATTAACTGTTCTTTTTATTTCTGCAAGTTCTTCAACTGCACCTTCTTTCATGAATAGTACTGCTAAAGGAAGCACGGAAACGTTTACCCCCTGCTTTTCACTTTTCTTGATTATGCCTTCAAGCACGCTTTCCACTTCTTTCAGAATCTCCTGTTCCTTAAAGGTGACGTTCTTGACAGGGAAAGGAACATTATAAGCGTAATGAACTTTTCCGTTACTAATGCTGATAACGCTCTCATGAATTCTATGATACTCATTGCCCGATTCTTTCTTTTCATAAATTATTTCTTTGCTTTTTAAATTATTACAATCAAGGTTATAATCATTAAGAATTTCAAGGAAAGAAACATTGTTTTTCATGGA
>Ga0210050_1001482_pt1 | contig 25057 bp, 22 predicted proteins | sample CryGey132114_all_FD_185463 | JGI IMG/M metagenome (GOLD analysis project Ga0210050, IMG submission 185463) | Groundwater microbial communities from aquifer - Crystal Geyser CG22_combo_CG10-13_8/21/14_all (SPAdes) (version 2) | ecosystem: Environmental > Aquatic > Deep subsurface > Groundwater ... | reverse complement strand
CATTTACCAAACGCATTTTGCCTTCTGTAAGAGTTCCTGTTTTGTCAGTACAAATCACACTAACAGAACCCAATGTTTCAGCTGAAATAAGTTTTCTTACCAAAGCTTTACGTTTCAAAATATGTTGCATGCCAATAGCCAAAATCACTGTTACTGAAATTACCAAGCCTTCAGGGATAGCTGCCACAGCCACTGCTACGGCTGTTTCAAACATTTGCAACAAACTATATTCTACTGAATTTTGTAATATACCTAAAACAAAAATAAATATAGCTATAAGAAGCACAACAATCCCAATAACTTTACTCATTTTTTGTAATTGATTTTGCAAAGGTGTACTTTCTTGTAAAGTTTCTTTTACTAAAATAGCTATCTTACCAATTTCAGTATCTTTACCTACATTAGTAATTACAACCATGGCATTGCCATTAGCAATTGTTGTGCCTCGATAAACCATATTAGCCCTACTTGCTAGACCGGTTTCTTTTGATATTTTTTTGTTATTTTTAGTTACCAAAGCAGATTCGCCTGTCAAAACTGCTTCATTTATTTGCAAATTATTACATTTTATTATTCTAGCATCAGCTTGAATTTTTGCACCAACATCTAATAACATCACATCTCCAGGTACCAGATCAGTACTTGATACCAAAACTTTTTTAGCATCACGAAAAACTAAACAATTGTATTTTACAAAATCCTGCAATTTTTCGAGAGCTACATCTGCTTTATATTCTTGCACAAAACCAATTATGACATTGACAAAAACAGTAATCAAAATTACTATCATATCTGTATACTCAGCCAAGATGCCACTAATTATTCCAGCTACAGCCAAAATTAAAATCAATGGGCTCTTCCACTGATTCATAAAGATTTTAGCCTTAGTCATTTTTGTTTTTGAACTCGGCAGATTATTGAGACCAAACGTCTGTAATCGTTGCTTAGCCTCAACTGAGGATAAACCAAGCTCTGCAGATTGCAATTTATCGAAAACCTGTGATATACTGTCTGCGTGATAATTTTTCATAAACAATAAAAGTCTTGACTTTTTAATGAATGTATTATAACATATAAACCATAATTTTTAAATCAAAATGGTCCGGTAGCTCAGCTGGTAGAGCAGTAGCCTTTTAAGCTAACGGTCGTGGGTTCGAACCCCACCCGGATCACTAAAGCAACTTAATACCTAAGTTGCTTTTATTTTTAAACATAATTAGTTCATCCTGGGTGTTTCTTCTTGACGTATTGGTGAAAGTTATTTTTATTCCACCAGTATACCCTAGAACGAAACCCGAAAGGTAACCCTAATTACTACAATTGTAACAGATTTATCCAAAAAATATGTGTGGATAAGTAAAAAATATGCCACAAAAAAACACACCAATGTTCAGTCAGTGTGTTTTCCTGTGAAAAAAATGAATAAAAAAGGTTTTAATTATTTTTATGAATTAATTACTTATCTAATTTGACTAGAACAGAGCAAACAGGAGAGCTTCGCTATAGCCAAATTAACTTTGTGTTTGTGTTGATTTGATATTTTTATTACCTTTCATCATTTGTCTGTGTTCCATACCAAATGGTTTTTCCAATCCCAATTTTTGCTCAATAGCTTCTGCACCAGCTTTGTCCCCTGCTTGCATAAGTTTGTGCATTTCTAGCAATTGAGAAAAATTACTTTCATTGATTACTTCAAGCATTTTTCCTCCCATTGGAGTATTTTCTATTGCTATTTTCCAAGCATTATAATCAGAATTGTTAATGGCTGTTTGTACAGCGTTATTTTGTCCTTTATCAAAATGACCTCTACCCATAACGCCTTTTTGCGGAACAATCTGTGCTGGAAGACCTAGTTCGGCTCTAATAGCCTCGGCTCCTGCCTTATCACCAGACATCATCATTTTTTGCATTTCTACAAATTTTGGAAAATTTGTTTCATTTATTACACTCAAAATTTGTGAAGATCTAGGATTCTTAGACATCAGATCTTTCCAGGTCTGAAAATCCGTAGTATCAAGAAGCTTCTGCATTTCTGCGTGTCTGTCTTGGTTAAAATTTCTTCCAGTCATGCTTGTGTTTTGACCAGAAGGGCCTGAGTAGGCATTGGCAGCAACCGAGCCTATCAGAGCCAAACCCAAAGCGGAAATACCCGCGATAGTTAAGGTTTTCTTGTTCATATTTATATTTAAGTTATCCCTAATAAATCAGGAAGAGAAGTTTTTTACAAACTAGTGTGAATACTAGTTTGTAATTTCTCTTGTACCATCAACTTATTTAATTTCGTTGATGATTATAAAATGTGTAGGTGATATCTCCTATCAATTAATAATACGCAACTGTGGAATGTTTTCTTTCATTATCTGATGATGTATCAAAATACAATCAGCATCATTGTCATCTTCCATATTACAATTCTCCAATGGTTCAGGAAAAAATGGTTTTATCATTTTGGCTTGAATTTTATTTTCAGCTAAAATTTTGCCAACCACCCTTATTCTTTGAGCAAAATCCAAATGTACAAAAGGAGGAAGATGAATACGTGAAATATCTACAAACCAAGTTTTTTGGGCTGGATCCAAAATTTGTAATTCACTTTTATTAAAATCTACAAAAATTATTTGCCCAGCAATAAAGCCTTGCATAGGCCTATTCCACATTTCTTGTCTTTTTTCCATTAGCTGTCCATAAAAAACTACATTATTGTTGAAAAATAATCCTTCAATACTTTCACCAGCTCCAAATACATAAGCTCCACTACCAAGCACAACAGACAAAGCAAAATAAGCCACTACGATTACTGAAAATCTATAACGATAACCAAATTTGGTATGATGAAAATTGTAATAAGCCAAAAAGATAAATAATAAAGATAACAAAACCCAAAAATATGGAATTGCTAACAATAGAAAATTAATTTGTGAAAAACCGGCTTGTATATAAAGACTCCAATCTTCATTTTTCAAATAAAAAATTATCACAGAAACAGCCAGTGAACCAAAGACAACCATCAAAAATGCCAAAACAGTCCAAGCATAACTCTTGAACAAAAATTTGAATCGAGGAGTTGGCTTGATGTGCTTGTCCTTGATAGTCTGCAAAATTTTGTTTCCTATATCTGTCATATTATTAATGTTGTAAATGTTTAAAATGTTTTATCACTTCGTTTGTTGTAAATGAATTCAATTAGAACATCTACAACAATTTCAACATTTATATTTTACTTTTATTTATTTTCTCATAAATTACCAAAAACTTTTTCTTGGCTCTATTTACCAACGTTCCCACAGTTCCAACTGGTTTTTTCAAAATATCTGATATTTCATTATAGTCTTTTTCTTCCAAAAATTTCAAGACCAATACTTCACGATATTTTTTGTCCATTTGATCCAAAATCGTCCTTATCTCATCCTGCAATACTTTCTTATCAAAATGATCATCACTACCCATACTATCAGCCAACCTTACCAAATCATTTTCCTCAAAATATTGCAATGGACGGACTTTTCTTTTCCTAAATTCACTAATAGTCTGATTGCGTACAACACGATAAGCCCAAGAAGAAAATTTCAAACCATTATCAAAACTATTGAGTTTGAGGAACATACTAACAAATGCGTCTTGCAACACATCTTCTGCATCTTCATATTTGACACCAGATATACGAATTATATATGACAAGAGTTTTTTTTCATATCTTTGAACCAAATACAAAAAATTCTCCTGATTTTCAAGACTCATAGCCACTAATTCGTTGTCGGTTTTTTCACTGATAGATTCGTCTGAAACAATCATAAAGACTTATTTACTAGATATTACGTCTATTATGCACTTTTTCTTTCAGAAATTCAATAGCAGATGACTCTAAAAAGCCTTTACTTAAGCAAAATATATGATATCTTTAAATCATCAAAAGTATTGTTCCATTGTCCTATTGCCCCATTGTGATTTTCAATTTGTCAGTGGGTCAATGAAACAATGATTCAATCAATTGTAATGTCTGACTACTTTTGTTATGATAAATCTAATCTTAACTAAATAAAATATGTCTGAAATCAAAAAAGGAATCTATCGTCACTACAAAGGCAAAGAATACGAAGTAATGGGAATAACCAAGTATGAGCCCACTCTTGAAGATCTCGTCCTATACAAACCTTTATACGAGCAAAATATGTGCGATTACTGGGTCAGACCTGTCGCTAATTTTGTAGAAGATGTAGAATGGGAAGGAAAAAAAATGCCACGTTTTGAATTTATAAAAGAAAAAACAGAAAGACCAAAAGTTGGAATTGGTGTAATTATAATGAAAGATAATAAAGTTCTGGTCGGAAAAAGAATTAATGCACATGGTGGAAACACTTACCATTTTACAGGTGGTCATTTAGAATTTGGAGAAAGTTGGAAAGAGTGTGCAAAAAGAGAAACACTTGAAGAATCTGGAATTGTAATAGATAATGTAAAATTTCTAACAGCTACGAATGATTTTTTTAAAAAAGAAAACAAACACTACAATACAATATTTGTTTTGTCTGACTATATTTCAGGAGAACCTGAAGTAAGAGAACCCCACAAATGTCTTGGTTGGGATTGGTATGATTGGGATAATCTACCAACCCCCCTTTTTACTCCAATTGAAAATTTGCTAAAAACAGGAATTAACCCTTTTGAAAATAAATAATTAAAACAAAAAAAACGGCTTCTATCTAGAAACCGTTTTTTATTTTTGCTGACTCTGCTGTGTCTGCTAAAAAAGCTAATTCAAATATTGTTTAATCATTTGTTCTACTTGAGTATATGGATAAGCACCATTGATAGCAGTTTTTGTGCCGTCTGGTCCAATCAAGACTGAGTATGGAGTACCTTGTCCACCAGCAGCCTGACCATCAGCTTCGTCATTTTGAATTTTGGTAGCAAAATCTTTGTTTTGGTAACAAGTATTGAATTTACTCAAATTGAGACCAAGTTGTGTGGCAAATTTTGGTAACAATGTCAGATCAAGGGTATTGTTTGAATTAGTTGTTTTGTAAACTAAATCAGTATATTCCCAGAATTTTCCTTGAGCACCAGCACATTCTAGAGCGTTTGCCTCAGTACGAGCTTGACTGTGAAGACCATCAAGAGGCATATTACGATAAACCCAACGTACTTGATCACCATAATTGGTCATAACCTGTTGCATTGTTTGATGAAATGCTTTACAAAATGGACACTCTGGATCAGAAAATTCTACAATTGTAATTTTGGCATTGGCATTACCTCTAATATGGTCTATTTTAGAATCCACAGCTTTGACAGTAATATTAGCAGGAGCACCATTATTAGCGACAGCAGTATCACTACCTGCAGTATTCACAGCCACATCATTATTGCCATTATTATAAGCCAAGGCACCAGCGTTACCACCTTTCAAAAAGATGCCAAGTAAAATAAAAAATCCTACTGTACAAAGAAGCATGACTCCACCTACCAAACCAAACAAAAAGGTTTGTTGAGGATTCATCACTTCAAAAATACTTTTGTTTTTTTCTTCCATATTTTTTATTAGAAGTTAAATAATTAATAAATTAATGAGTGAGTGTTTATTTTAACATACTACGCAAGATAAGGGAAATATCTTTCCAAAAAATTCAAGTTTACAAAATTTTACTTTACTTAGTATAGCACGCCAGAAATAAATGTACAATTGTGGAAACAAGACTAGTTTTCCACAGATTGACTAAATAACTCTAATATAGTACCATAAAAGTATTAATTTATTAAACTTTATTTATCCACATATGGAAGAACAAATTTATCGTCCAAGTTTCATTGGACAAAAAGTTCCTGATATGGAATTGGAAACTTTCAGTAACAATGACATTGTAAAAATTAACCCAAGTAAAATGGGAGGAAAATGGTCTATCCTTTTCTTTTACCCAGCTGACTTCACTTTTGTCTGTCCTACTGAGCTAGAAGATATGGCTGAGACTTACGAAACATTCAAATCTTTCAATACTGAAATTTTGAGTGTAAGTACTGACACTGTCTTTGTCCACAAAGCTTGGCACGATCACTCAGAAGCTATCAAAAAAGTAAATTTCCCAATGCTGGCTGACCCAACTGCTAAGTTTTCAAAAACTCTTGGCGTTTATCTACCAGAAGAAGGTGTTGATTTGCGCGCCACATTTATCGTCAATCCAGAAGGTGTCATCAAATCTTACGAAATCAATGACAACAGTATTGGTAGAAACTCAGAAGAATTGGTCAGAAAACTACAAGCCGCTCAATTCGTAGCTGAACACGGTGACAAAGTCTGTCCAGCAAAGTGGAAACCTGGTAAGGATACTTTGACACCAGGATTGGATCTTGTGGGGAAGATCTAAATAAACAATTATAAATAAACAAATTCCAAATAATACACAAATAACAAACTACAAATTTGTTTATTGTAAATTGTAATTTATTTGGAATTTGCAATTTGTATATTGTCTATTTTAAATTTTAAACAATAAACCAATAAATTAGAAAAGTTGATTATATCTAATATATTTATTTTTAAGCAAAACATTTATGTTCGAACTACCAAACCTTCCTTTTACCAAAGATTCTATGCCAGACTTTTGTAGTGCTGAGACTTTTGATTTTCACCATGGCAAACACCATGCTGCTTATGTCAGCAAGCTCAATGTGGCAATAGAAGGCACAGACTATGTCGGCAAAGAATTGGAAGAAGTAATCAAAACTTCCAAGAGTGAAAATAATCTAGCAGTATTCAATAATGCTGCCCAACATTTCAATCACAGTTTTTTCTGGTTATGTCTAAGTCCAGAAAAACAAGAAGTGAGTGAAAACTTGATGAACAAAATTGTCGAAAATTTCAATTCTTTAGACAATTTAAAAGAAAAATTTACTACCGCAGCCACTTCTCTATTTGGCTCTGGCTGGACATGGTTAGTAGAGACTAGTGATGGAAAATTGGAAATATTACAAACCAGCAATGCCAATACTCCCCTGACAGAAGGCAAAAAACCTTTACTTACTCTAGATGTTTGGGAGCATGCTTACTACATAGATTTCCGCAACGCTCGTCCAGATTTCATTGCCAAGTTTTGGGATCATGTGAATTGGAAGATAGTTGAGGAGAGAATGGCTTAAAAACATTGAAACACTAAAACATAGAAACAATTAAACAATCTCTTGTGAAGAGATTGTTTTTTATATTTTAATATTTTTATATTTTCATTCACCTAGTAGTCCCTAAGCTTCTTAATCACATCAAAATCCTTAATCTTATCAAGCGCTTTGGATTCAATCTGTCTAATACGTTCACGAGTAACACCAAATTCTTTACCAACTTCTTCTAGAGTATGAGTGACACCATCGTCTAGACCAAAACGCATTTCAAGAATTTTCTTCTCACGAGGAGACAAATCTTTGATAGCTTCTTTGATATAATCTTTGAGTAATTCCACACCAGCGGCTTGAGATGGGCTGACAGATTTCACATCTTTAATAAAGTCTGAAAGTGAAGTATCGTCGTCATCGTCGTCCCCTACTGAAGTTTCAAGAGAAACAGTATCTTGAGAAATTTTGATAATATGTTTGACTTTTTCTATTTCTTCACCCATCTCGGCGGCAATTTCTTCTGGAGTTGGATCACGACCAAGATCTTGAAGCAAATGACGAGAAACCTGTTGCAAACGATTGATTGTCTCTACCATGTGGACTGGAATACGAATCGTACGAGAATGATCAGCCAGAGCGCGCGTGATAGCTTGTCTAATCCACCAAGTGGCGTAAGTAGAAAATTTGTAACCTTTACGATAATCAAATTTTTTCACTGCGCGAAATAAACCAATATTTCCTTCTTGAATAAGATCAAGCATTGACAAAGATTTGCCTACAAATTTCTTAGCAATAGAAACCACGAGACGCAAATTAGCTTCAATCATTTTGCGTTCTGCGTTCTTATCTCCTCTTTCCCGACGCTTGGACAAAGAAACTTCTTCGTCAGCGGTGAGAAGGGGCACTTTACCAATCTCACGCAAATACATTTGGATAGAATCTTGAGAAATATTTGCTAAATCAAAAGATAGACCAGCTCCTACATCAGGTTGGTCACCTTGTAGACCAGTCATGACAATATCACGGTGGGTGTTATAATTATTTCCTAATAATCCACCTTGTTGGGCTTCCACCACAGAAACACTATTTCTATCCATTTGTTCCAAAAATGTTTCATAGACATCTAAATAATTTTCCAATCTATCAAAAAGCATGAGTATTTCATGCTCAGTCAAAAAACCTCTTTCTCTACCCTTCTTGACCAACTTAGAAACCTGGTCAGCTGATGGTATGACAAAATTCTTGTCAAATTGTGATTTGTCAAGTTTTATTACTTGTTTTTGTTTAAATTTTTTAGAATAAATTTTCTTACTAGAGACTATTTTTTTGGCGACCCGCTTAGTATTATTACTTCGGGAAATATTTTTTGCTTTAGAAACCGACCTTCTGGCTACGAATTTCTTAAGCTTTTTAGGAGCTGTCTTTTTAACAGCTTTTTTGGTGGTTGCTCGAGCCTTTTTACTTACTTTGGCTTTTGCAGATTTAGTTGTACTCTTTGTGCCACGAGGCATGGGATTGAAATTAGTTCTACTTAAAAAAGTAAGAACGATAAATAATTTTAAATTCAAAACTATATTAATTTCTGAAAATCTCGCATTAACTCATTCACCCTGTCAACGTCCCCCTCACTTTCTGCCAAAGACAATTCATTTTGGATTCTGTTTCTTTCTTGTTTCAACCATTCTTCTTTAATGGCTTTTGACAAATCTTGCAAATCTTTTTTGGCTTCATCTTCTGTAAATACAAAAAAATCCTTCTCACCCTGCATTAGAAGAACATCGACGATATTTTCTTGATTTTCTTGTGAAAAGTAATCTCTGACATGTGTAATGTCATTATTTCTCTCATTATACATACTTTTTAGCTTTTCGTAAAGCTCATTGTATTTACCTGTGGACAAAGACAAATCTATAGAAAATAGACCAGTCACCACTTTGACAGAATCCTTAAACCGCAAAAACAAAATTAAAAATGTTTTGACCAATCCATCCAGGCGACTTTCTGGCAAATTTATTACTTTTTTTTCTATATCTTTGTCAAAAATTTTCTTTTCAATCAATGTTTTCTCTTCACTCTTGATACGAGTCAAATCATCACGCAAAACACTAATATCTACTCCCAGACGATGACCAAGCTCTTGTAACCAATGATCACGCTCAACTGCATATGGAATATGTTGAATTTTGTCCAATAATTCCGAAGCAACTTGTTGTTTATCTTTTGGGTTATCTAAATTTTTATTGTTAAAGGCTCGTACAAAATACCAATTCATTACTTCACTAGCATTTTTGACAGCTTCAAACCAAACTTCTTTATTTTTTTTGATACACTCATCAGGATCTTTGCCAGCACCTTCAGGAATCTGAATAATCTTGACATCCATACCAGCAGACATAGCCAAACTTATTGTACGTCTAGCAGCCTTTTCCCCTGCCTCATCTGTATCAAAAGCCATACTAACATTATTAGTATATCTCTTTAACAAACCGATTTGTTTTTTTTGTTTTTCAGCATCAGATTTATTAGAATCTAACTCCGCTGTAACGGCTGTTCCTGAAAAAGCCACGACATTAGTCATTCCAACTTGATGACAAGCAATCACATCCATTTGTCCCTCAACAACTACAACAAAATTTTTTTCTTTGATAGTTTTTTTGGCTTTATTTAAAGCAAAAATCACAGAAGATTTATCAAAAAGTGGAGTCTGTGGAGTGTTGACATACTTACCACCACTTTTCTCTGTCTCGACCAAAATACGACCTGTGAAACCAACTACAGCATCATGTACATCCCAAATAGGAAACATAATGCGTCCGCGAAATCTGTCATAAAAACCTTGCATTGTCCTACCATTGAAATTATCTTTTTTTATGGTCAATCCAGAAACTACCAAATCATCTATAGCATGTCCTTTTTTCAATAAATATTGTGTCAGTAAATCCCATTGTTCTGGTACAAAACCAATTTGCCAATTGTCAATTGTCTCTTGCATTAGTCCCCTTTTTTGTAAATATTCACGCGCACCTTCAGAGGTTGGCATTTTGAGCAGAAAATTATAAAAAAAGTTTACAGCATCTTTGTTGATATTTTTCAATCTATTTTTGAGACTACTTTCAGCTTCATTTTGAAAAATGTTGGTCAGCTGTACACCAGCTTTGTCAGCCAAATATTTGAGCGCTTCCCGAAATTCCATTCCTTCTATTTCTTCAACAAAAGTGAAGATATCACCACCCTTGGCACAACCAAAACAATGCCAATTCTGTCTTTCGCGATTGACCATAAATGACGGACTCTTTTCATGGTGAAAAGGACAAAGTCCTTTATGATTGACACCAGCTGGTTTGAGCTGGACGTATTCACCGATAAGGTCCACCACGTCTAATTTTTCTTTGATTAGATTTATGTCGGACATAGTAAGTTCATCCCGAGCTGAAAATACAGTGAGGGATCTTTCTTAAGATTATTTGTTTTAATTAGTAATACCTTCAATTGATTCTACAAGTCTCCAATAAAAAAACAATATCACAACCTAATCTTATGCTATTTGGAGAGAAAAATCAAGTTTTGTTTGGAGTATGGCTTACAGACAACAGACTATAGAAAAATTGGTAACGTCTCAAAAAAAAGACAGCCTATTTTAGGCTGTCCTTTAAAATTCGTGTCAATTCATGTCTGAAATTCGTGTTCCCTTAAATTTTTTACCACTCAAAGCCTTCTTCACTTCCAACAAATTAGTCCCTTGCAAAATACTTACTTTCAACTTCATTTTTTCAGCCAGTTTACTAGCTACAGGATCAAAAGGCGCACTTTTGCCAGGTTGCCAAACATCCCCAACTATTTCTTTGCGAAATGTTTTCCAATCAATTTGTTCAATTATTTTTGCCTCAGTAAATTCTCTAGGATCTTTGTCATAAACATATTCAATATTTGATAAATTGAACATTTCCTTGACACTATAAGTTTTAGCAAGAAGTACTGCGTCATAGTCCGTACTACAACCAGGTTTGTAACCAGCAGCCACAATGATAGCCTTGTTTGTTTTTAATTTTTTAGTTGGATTGGTAATGACTTCTTTGTGAGCAAATTCGCCAAACATTAGTCTCACAAAATTAGCATTGATAATAGTTGCGCCAATTCCCATCCAGTCCAAGTCCACGTCTTTCAATTTTATAGTTTCTTTCAAAGCATCTTGATAAAATCTAGCAGTACTGCCTCCACCAATAATCAAAATAAATTTTTGCCCTTTTTTCACTTCATCCAAAATAGTCTGACGAAACTTCTTCAAAAAACTAATATCAAAACCAGTTTTAGGAATAATGATAGAGCCACCGACTGAAATTATTTTTATATTATTTTTATTAACCATAACTTTTTTTATTTAAAAAAATACTGAAGTAAATTCAGTATTTTGAAATTATTTAACTTTCTTTTTTCAAAAGTATATTGATTGCAAAACTCAAGATTGAAAACAATATTGAAGCAAAAAATGCTGTACCAAAACTTTCAACACTAAAACCTTTGACAATAGTTGCAACAAACCAAAACAAAAAAGCATTGATAACAAAAGTAAACATTCCAAGTGTCAAAATATTTACTGGCAAAGATAAAATGAATATAATCGGTCTGATAAGCGCATTGACTAACCCCAAAACTAAAACTGTAATCAAAGCTGAATAAAGTCCACCAAGTGCCATACCAGGCAAATAATTGGCGATAAGTAATAAAGCCACAGCATTTAAAAACCAACGAATGATTATTTTCATAAAATATTATTAATAAATTATCTTTTATATTATACCCAAAAAATACAATAAAATCAAATAAAAAAACAGCTTCTTCTTAAAACTGTTTTTGAATATTGAGATGGGAGTGCAGAGTCTATTGGACAAAGCCCTCAAGTATAAGTGTGCAAAAAAGGATTTACCCTCCAAAAAAATCCTTTTCCAACAAATTCAGGTAAAATCACGGACCTAATTGCAGGAGACACAAGTAAATAATTATCATATTTTAGCCATTTTGTCAAGATAAAAACTTGACAAAACTTGACAAAAGTACAAAAAGATGGCCTAATAAAATTGTGTCTGCTCGAGCCGTACAGCACCACGCCCCTCCCCGGGTATGGATATGTCTGTACGGCTCAACTCACAATCTGTGCGTTTGGTCTTGAGACTCTTTTTTCCTTTGGAAAAATTGAGACTCGACCAAACGCGCCAACAATCTCTCTAAAAAATATAATTCCTCAACTAAGGATTTTTTTATTTTACAAAACATCCATTCTAATCTATAATAAATCAACTTAGCCTTTTAATCCTTTATAGCCTATGCTCAAAATCTACAATACCCTCACCAAAAAAACCGAGGAATTCAAATCAATCACAGACAGAAAAGTAGATCTCTACACTTGTGGTCCGACTGTTTACCATTATGCCCACATTGGCAATCTCCGTACTTTTGTTTTTGAAGACATTTTGAAACGTGTTTTAGAATATAACAATTATCAAGTAAATCATGTCATGAATATTACTGACGTCGGACATCTGACTGACGATGCTGATAATGGCGAAGACAAAATGGAAAAAGGTTCCAAACGTGAAGGCAAAACTGCTTGGGAAATTGCAAAATTCTATACAGAGGCTTTTCAAAAAAATTTAAAAGAATTGAATATTGAATCCCCTACCACTTGGTGCAAAGCCACAGATAATATTCCTGAACAAATAGCCTTAGTCCAAACTTTGATTGACAAAGGTTTTACCTACAAAACAAATGACGGTATTTATTTTGACACAACAAAACTATCTGACTATGGCAAACTTGCCAATTTAGCAAACCAAGAATTGGAAGCTGGTGCTAGAGTAGATATGGGTGAAAAGAAAAATCCCCACGACTTTGCTCTTTGGAAGTTTTCAAACTCAAACGAACAAAGACAAATGGAATGGGAGGCTTTTGGCAAAAAAGGTTTTCCTGGTTGGCATATTGAGTGTTCAGCTATGAGTAGCAAATACTTAGGGCATCATTTTGATATTCATTGTGGCGGAATTGATTTGATTCCAGTACACCATACCAACGAAATTGCTCAATCAGAAGCTGCTTTTGATGAAAAACCTTGGGTGAACTATTGGATGCATGGAGAATTCATTGTTTTGAAAAATGATGAAAAAATGAGTAAATCAGGTGATAATTCTGTGACATTGGACACTATTACAGAAAAAGGTCTTAGTCCACTCGCCTATCGTTTTTTCTTACTTCAAACTCATTATCGTAAACAATTGAATTTTTCTTGGGAAGCACTTGAAGCTACACAAAGCGGTTTAGAAAATTTACGTGAAAAAGTACTGAAACTCAAAAATGTAGACAAAAAGAACGATACTACCAAACTAAAAGCAGAATTTTTAGAAAAAATTAATGATGATTTAAATACGCCAAGTGCTTTGGCTTTAGTTTTTGATTCTTTAAAAAATGAAGAGATTGATTATGAAACAGTTTTGCAATTTGATAAAATTTTAGGATTAGAACTAGATAAAATTACCAAGACACAAGTTGAAGTACCAACAGATGTCCAAAAACTTTTAGATGAAAGAAAACAAGCCCGTAAAAACAAAAATTGGTCAGAAAGTGATAGACTTCGTGATGAAATAAAAGCATTAGGTTACACAGTTGAAGATACATCCAAAGGACAAAAAATTACTTAGACACAAAGTTAGTCACAACTTATACCAAAGAGCTGTTTGAAAAATAGCTCTTTTTTGTTTTTTTTGCTATAATATGTACATAAAAATTTTTAGGTAATTATATATGGTATTAGATAACAAAAAAATTCCTCAAGAAAAAAATAAAATTGATACAAATTTTCCAAACAAACAAGAAACAAATATCCAATCTGAAAATCAGCAATCACAGCTTGACTATGTTGGTTTTCGTCCAGAAGTAATTCCAACAGAAACAATACAAAATCCAGAACAACAAAATACAGTCAATACCGAACAAATCAAAGACGAAAGACATATTGAAATAGAAAAAAATTTGGACAGCAGAATACAAACATTGAAAAAGAAGCTCAAACAAAGCAAGAAAAAAAATATCCAGATACCTATTGTCAAAGATGAGATAAACCTAAAAATAGAAAAAATAATGGAAGATGGCTTGGAAGACGCTTACAAAGAACTCACTACTATCCAACAACAAGAATTCAAAATCAAAGGCGAGGAAACTGCTTGGAAAATACGCCAAGTACTCAAAAAAACAAAAGTAAAAATAAAAGAAATTTTCAAATTATTGTTAGAATGGTTAAAGATGTTGCCTGGTATCAACAAATTTTTCTTGGAACAAGAAGCCAAGATAAAAGCCGACAAAATAATAAGTCTAAACAAATTCACAAACAACAAATAAACTATGTATTTTTTTGTTCTACAATTTGCATTTCTTGATAATAATACCCAAAATATTACAAGTTTGGACAATTCTACATTATTGAATATGGTCATTATAGGTAGTGGTCTATTATTATTTTTTGGTATTTTTTTTATAATTCGTTCTTTGACTAAGGCCACTTTCAAAATACAACACACTTTTGAAAAAACACTTATCCATATCATGGTTCCAAAAGAAAAAAGATCCGAAGGTAGCAACAATAACAACCAAGAAGACAGGCTAGAACAAATAAAAGAAGAGATAGGAATTACCGAAACTATCTTTGCTTCACTAGCTAGCCAAAAAGCCCAAAGAGGGATAATACATTGGTTCAAAGGACGCAACGACAATTTTTCTTTTGAAATTGTTATCCACAACAATCTTATCAATTTTTATGTTTCTGTACCAATCAAAATGAAATCTTTTATTGAGCAACAAATCAATGCTCAATATCCTTTCGCACATATTGAAGAAATTACTGACTACAACATTTTTTATGAAAAAAGCTCAATAATTGGCAGTTATCTCACCGCCGAGAATAATCCTTCTTTCCCTTTCAAAACTTACAAAAAAATGGACTCAGACCCTATGTCAGCGGTACTAAATGTTTTGGCCAGAATTCATGAAAATAACAGCTCAGCTAGTATTCAGTTTGTTTTACGTTCTGCTCACAAAAAATGGCGTAAAAAAGGTATCCATATTGTACGCGAAGTAAAGAAAGGCAAAAAATTTGAAGATGTAACTAGTAATCATTTTTTTAAAGATTTATTCAAATTTGTTGGTACAGGCATTGGTGAACAAATTAGTACTACAAAAGACAAATCACTTGATAACAAATACCAAGTTTCTGGTATGGAAGAAGAAATGATGAAAGGTATAGAAGAAAAATTATCCAAAGGTGGTATGGATGTCACTGTGAGAATTATAAGTAGCTCAGACATAGAGGAAATGGCCAAATTGAATCTTGACAATATTATAGGTGCATTTGGTCAATACAACTTGTACCGCTATGGTAACTCTTTCAAAGCTAAGATTCCTCGCAAACAAAAAAATATTATTAGTGATTTCATACACCGTGCTTTCAATGAAAAAAAACAAATTTTATTAAATACTGAAGAAATGGCTGGTTTGTGGCACTTACCTCTTCATTCTACTGAAACACCAAACATCCACTGGTTAGGCGCCAGAAAAGCTCCACCACCACCAAATTTGCCAAAAGAAGGCATCTTGATGGGCCATATACCTTATCGTGGCAATGATTATCAAGTACGTCTAAAAGATGCTGACAGAAGAAGACATCTCTATGTTGTTGGTAAATCTGGTAGTGGAAAATCTGTTTTGATTGAAAACATGGCTGTTCAAGATATTATAAATGGCAAAGGAGTAGCTGTGGTTGACCCTCATGGAGATTTTGCTGAGTATGTATTGTCTCATGTACCAAAAGAACGTGCTGACGATGTCGTCATTTTCAATCCATCTGATTTCGAATATCCAATAGGCTTGAATATGTTAGAAGCTCGTACTGAAGATGAAAAAGATTTCGTAGTCCAAGAAATGATTAGTATTTTTTACAAACTTTTTCCACCAGAAATGATTGGTCCAATGTTTGAACACCAAATGCGTAATGTCATGTTGACACTCATGGCTGATATTGATAATCCTGGCACCATCATTGATATTCCTCGTATGTTTACCGATGATGACTATGTCAAATTATATTTGAAAAAATTGAAAGATCCAGTAGTGCGTGCTTTCTGGGAAAAAGAAATGGCAAAGACAAGTGACTTTCACAAATCAGAAATGCTTGGTTATCTTATTTCCAAAGTTGGACGTTTCGTTGAAAATGACATGATGCGTAATATCATGGGTCAACAAAAATCAGGTTTCAATGTCCGCGAAATAATGGACAAACAAAAAATATTGATAGTAAATCTAGCCAAAGGTAAAACTGGAGAAATCAATGCTAAACTTATAGGTCTAATCATTGTCTCCAAACTACAAATGGCAGCCATGGGTCGTGCTGATTTACCAGAAAGTGAACGAAAAGATTTCTACCTATATATTGATGAATTCCAAAACTTTATTACTGATTCTATCGCCACAATTTTGTCTGAGGCTCGTAAATACCGTCTAGACTTGATTATTGCCCATCAGTACCTAAATCAGCTGGTAGATGACAAAGGCAAGGCTGAAATCAAAGATGCTGTGCTTGGTAATGTAGGTAGTATGTGTCTTTATCGTATAGGTCCTGATGATGCTGACATTCTTGCCAAAGAAATGGCGCCAGTATTTGGTCCGTACGATCTCATGAATGTTGAAAAATTCACAGCCAACACCAAAATAATTATTGACAACGAACCAACCAAACCTTTCAACATGTCCATCTACCCTCCACAAGATGGCAACTTGAAAATGGCTGAAGCTATCAGACAATTGTCAAGATTAAAATATGGACAAGAACGAAGTATAGCCGAAGCAGAAATTATGGAAAGAACAAAACTAGACCAAGGTGAAAGTAATAGTAAAGATGATATGATAGAAGCAACACTATAAAATTCACAATTTTCAATTTACAAATTACAAACAAACTTAAAAACAAATATAAATAACAAAAAAGAAAGTAAATGACTCGTAAAAAATAACTTTATGAACTTTTCCGCCCAAGGCGGATCCGTCTTGGGCGGAATGAACTTTCAACTAATACCAACACAAACATATGGACCAATTTTCCAACATCATGACAAGTCACATGTCTGATCTTTTTGACGACGACTCAATAACAAAAATAAATCAACTTACCCCAGTCCTCCCAATTGTTCAAGAAGATGATTTGTTCGGAGAAAAAGAAGACGCAGAAAAACTAGATATAGAAAAAATAAAATCATCTCTAAATAATCTAAAAACACAAATAAACCAAATATTAAAACTTCTAGAAGCTAAAGAATCTAAAAAACAATCCTTCCCTGTTTTCAATCCCAAGCCTATTATATTTGACAGTATAGAGACAAAAAACAATTCTGACGAAAATATTATAGAAGGTGTCTTCAATGGCGAAAAAATGATTGGCAGTGATGGTAAAGAATATGCAGTACCACCAAATTATGCTAGTAAATCAAAATTAGTGGAGGGTGATATAATGAAACTCACTCTAGCCCCTAACGGACGTTTTATCTACAAACAAATTGGTCCTATCCCCCGCAAAAGAATTATTGGCGTATTATCATTTGACGAAGAAAGACAGCTGTGGAATGTCTTACATGAAAACAAAAAATACAAAATCCTCACAGCTTCCGTGACCTTTTACAAAGGCAAACCTTATGACGAGGCTGTCGCTCTAATACCACAAGATTGTGAAAGTGACTGGTGTGCCATGGAAAATGTAATTAGTAAATAAAATTACAATCTACAGAAAAAAGACAACCACGAAAAGGTTGTCTTTTAATTTTTTTAGATTTTTAATCTCTAAAATATTACTTTTTACTAGGATCAGTAATATGTGATGAAACAAGTTTTGTCATTTCAAACATATTTACTTCTTTTTTACCAAACAAAGGCATCAATAAATCATCAGCAAAAATATTTCTTTTGTTTGCTGGGTTTTGAAGATCGTGTTTCTTGATATATTCCCAAAGTTTTTTTACAACTTGTGAACGAGGCATTGGACCTTTTCCAACCACTGCTTCCAACTCAGGTGAGAGGTTCAATGGTTTAAGTAATGCTGGATTTGCTTTCCTAGGCATAGTGTTTTATGTTAATAATTAAATTACTTAACTTACACAATACATTATAACACTTCTCCACTATATAAGCAAGTGTAATGTCAACAAAAATTTACATCAGCTTCCAAATGAGTTATAATAGACTAGCCCAAAAACATAAATAATCCACACCAAAAAATAACCAAAACAAACTATGGCTCTATACCACAAATACCGCCCTCAAATCTTTGCTGATGTTATTGACCAAGAACATATTGTACAGACTCTAATAAACCAAATCATCAATGATAAGGTCTCACACGCCTATCTTTTTTCTGGTCCACGTGGCGTTGGCAAGACCACAACAGCGCGTATCTTAGCCAAATCTTTGAACTGTGCCAATAGAAAGCCTGATTCAGCTGAGCCTTGCAATGATTGTTCTTCTTGTACTGAAATAGGCACTTCTAGTTCTATAGACGTCATTGAGATAGATGCTGCCAGCCACACCGGCGTAGACAATGTGAGACAAAATATTATTGAAAATTCTCAATTCAAACCGACCCACTCCAAGTACAAAGTTTTCATCGTAGACGAGGTTCATATGTTGTCCACAGCTGCCTTCAATGCCTTGTTGAAAACTCTAGAAGAACCACCAAAATATGTAGTTTTCATTTTGGCAACTACCGACCCCCAAAAACTCCCAGCTACCATCGTTTCTCGTTGTCAACGCTACACCTTTACCAAAGTGCCAGCCAAAGAAATGAGCAAAAGTCTGGAAAATATTGCCAAGCAAGAAGGTGTCAAAGTTGATAATGAAGTAATGTCCAGAATAGCCAGAAAAAGTGAAGGTTGTCTACGTGATGGTATTAGTTTACTTGAACAACTAATGGCGAGTGGCGACAAAAAAATCACAGTTGAATCAGCCTCTCTCATATTACCAAGTGTTAATATAGAGTTACAGCTTGAATTTACAGAGTATTTGACAGACAAACAGCAGTCTGAAAGTCTAAATTTTTTGGACAAACTAACGAGAGAAGGTCTAAATATTTCTTATTTTTCCCATGAGTTCCTAGAATTTTTACGAGTACTAATGATTTCCTCTGTAGATATGATTTTGGCTGAACAAGAATTAGATATAAACAAAGAACAGAAACAGCAAATAATTAACATAAATAATAAATTATCAGAAACAGAAATCATAAAACTATTGGATCTTGCTATAAAACGTGACAGCGAAATAAAAAATTCAGTCCTTCCACAATTACCTTTGGAAATGTTGGTAGTAGAGTGGTGCAACAAAAATAATCAAATAAATACAAACATAGAAAACAACTTACAGAAAGAAGATACTAACAAAATAGTACATGAAACTAAAGTAGAAAAAAAAAATCCTAACATAGTCCAAGAGACAAAAGCTGAAAAAATATCAGAAAAAACTAAAGAAGTTCAAAATGATCCAATAGTAGAAGAAGCCAAAGCAGAAGATAAGGTACATATCACTACAAGTACTGGCGAAATTAATCTAACGCAAGTAGAAAATGTTTGGTCAGAGTTTATAAAAAAAATAGAGTCAGAAGCTCCTTCTCTTTCTTTTGTTCTCAAGATGTCCAAGATAAGTGAAATCAAAAAAAACACCATTATACTATCAGTAGAATATTCTTTCCACAAAGAAAAACTACAAGAAATTACTATCAAGCAAAAACTAGAAAGTATCTTTACTGAACTTTTAAAAACCAAAACATCTTTAGAGTTCATAGAAACTCCCAACGGACAAAAACAACCATCTGATAATAACCAATTAAATGAACTGGCTACAGCGCTTGGCGGTGAAGTCGTAAATTAAAACTATGAAAAAAAGCTTGTTATACTTAGGTATGGTCGTTATACCTATTTTATTTTTCAATACTGTCAAGGCAGAAACAAATCTAACAGTGCCTTTTACCACTCAGTCACCTTATGGACATTGGATAGCACCTTGGGACAATGCTTGTGAAGAGACAAGTACCACTATGATAGACAAATACTACCAAAATTATTCTAGTAAAACTTTGGAGCCTGATGATGCTGGACCAGCTATAATGCGACTTGTAAAACTAGAAGATAATTTTTTGGGTTTCAACAAAGATACCAATGCTTCACAATTAGCTTACATAATAAACAATTTCTTACCCTGGGAAGCTAAGCTGGTAGAAAATCCAACTTTAGAACAATTGAAGCACGAAATAGACACCCGACACCCTATTATTGTGCCTGTTTATGTTCCAAACTTGTATAATCCTTATTATTCTAACAATTTTTATTATCATGTATTAGTGATAAGTGGTTATGATGACAACACAAAAGAATTCATAACGCAAGATCCAGGCACTAAACATGGACTTGACTTTCGCTATTCTTATGATAATATAATATCTGCTATACATGATTTACTACCAGGTAAAAAAACAGCGGAAGGTAAAAAAATAGCTATTTTTACTAATCCAAATCTTGATTTATCAAAAAAACTGGATGGTGACAAGGATGGTCTCACCAAAGAGCAAGAACTAAAATATGGCACAATTCTATACTTCACAGATAGTGACGGCGACGGTCACAGTGATGGACAAGAAGTAAAAAATGGTTATTCCCCCACCACACCCGCACCTGTACTTTTGGATAATATATTAGTAAAAACAAGCAATAGTCCTAGAGTATATTTGACAGAAAATGGGCAAAAACGCTATATCACTTCTGAACAAGTTTTCCTAAGTCACAATTGGAAATGGTCTGATATAAAAAATATAAATTCACAATTTTTGACAGAACAAATTTCAGATGGTCTGGAAATTGATTCTTAACAAACATTTGGGACTCGTCTAATGGTAGGACAACAGGTTCTGGTCCTGTTTATTGGGGTTCAAATCCCTAGTCCCAAGCAAAGAAAAAATTTGACTAAAAAAATCTTAGTAGTAAGATAAATCTATACTTAAACAATACACTTTATTATTCTCTCATATAATAAAAACCATATGCAAGAAGGCAAAAAAACTTTGGAAGTTTTCGATGGGTCAAATTATAGCGTTGGTTTGGTCTGCGCCGCTTTCAATTCACCTTTGATTGAAAAGATAAAATCTTCAGCTCTAGACAAACTAAAAGAATACCATGTCAAAGAAGAAAATATTAGTATTTACACTGTCGCTGGCAGTGTAGAGATTCCTGTAGCTCTCCAAGCTCTAGCTCAACAAAAAAAGCACGATTGTCTCGTGGCGATTGGTGCGGTCGTCAAAGGTGAAACAGATCATTATCAATATGTATGTAAGATGGTCAGCGATGGCGTGATGCGTGTCATGCTTAATAATACTATTTCTATTGGTTTTGCAGTGCTTACCACCCAAAATCAACAACTAGCCGAAGAAAGAGTGTCTATAGGAGGAGATGCTGTCGCTGCCGCACTTCACAATGCTAAATTGATAAAAAAATAAATTATGAGTAGTCATGATCATTATACCCCCGAAGCTGAGTTAGAAAAATATATCGGTGAAAGTACCGCCAGCAGTAGTGATACAGCTGATACAAAATTATTTACCAAACAAGAAGGATTTGAACGAAATTATAAACTAGTACAAATCAAAATCATACAAAGAATGTCAGAACTTGGCTGGCTAAAATCAAAAGACTTAGACGAAGCAGCAGAAGAATTTTCACTTAGATTTGCGCCGTCTTTTGCTGAACATATCAATCAAGACACAGAGCTACAAAAACTGATAACAAATCTACACAAAAATCCCAAAAATATGAATCATATTGTATCTATAGTAATACAATTCATAAATAAAAGAAGATTAATAGTGAGACCAGACAAAATTTTCAAAAAACGTCCCAAATAATGGACGTTTTTTCATAAAAAGCCTTAGACTTGAAAAAAAAGCTAAAATAAGGTAATATGTTAACGTCATCCTGAACTTGATTCAGGATCTTTCTAGAAGATTACGTCTTCTTTGTGAAAAATTTAATATATAAATAAGATTATCTTAAAAAAGATCCCTCGCCTTATTTTATAGGCTCAGGATATTAAACGACCATATGAACCTAGACAAACTAAAAGAAGTTCTAAAAGGTGAACCAACTTTCCGCTACAAACAAGCTTGGCAAGCTATTTTTGTTGACCTGATAAAAGATTGGGATGAAAATACTACCCTACCAAAAGCTCTTAGGGAGAAACTAAAAGAAGAATGCCCACTAGAAATCAAGTCAACTGCTTTTGATTCCAATAAGACTGATACGACCAAAGCTCTGATTTTGCTAGAAGACAATTCCCAAATTGAAACAGTTCTTATGCAACACAAAGATGGACGCAATACTGTTTGTGTCTCTTCTCAAGTTGGTTGTCCAGTTGGTTGTGCTTTTTGTGCCACAGGTACTCTAGAGCTTGGTCGCAATTTGACTGTAAGTGAAATCGTCTTGCAAGTGATATTTTTTGCCAGATATTTGAAAAAAAAACACAAAGAAAATACACGCATTACCAATATCGTCTATATGGGTATGGGCGAACCATTTATGAACTATGACAATGTCATGGATTCTGTAAAATTGTTAAATGACAAAGATGCTTTCAATATTGGCGCCAGACATATTTCTATTTCTACCAGTGGTGTGGTAACAGGAATTAAGAAATTTGCCAAAGAACCATTACAACTCAACCTTGCTATTTCCTTACATGCCGCCAATGACGAACTCCGTTCTTCACTAATGCCTATCAACAAACGTTTTGGCATAGAGAAAGTAATGGAAGCTGTAGAGGAGTACAAAAATGAAAGAGGCAGACAAATCATGTTTGAATATTTGATGATGGACAATGTCAATGATAAAGAAGAACATGCTAGACAATTGGTAGAATTATTAGGAGAAGATACTTCTCTCTATATGGTCAATCTGATTCGTTACAATCCAACTGGAAAATTTCGTCCATCTCTACCACAAAATATCAAAAAATTCCGAAATATCCTAATGCGTGCTGGTATCAAAACTTCCGAACGCTTCGCCTTTGGACAAGATATCAATGCTGCCTGTGGACAGCTCGCTCTCAAAAATAAAATTAAATAAAACCAACAAAAAACCGTCTAAATAAGACGGTTTTTTTATTTCTAAGAGATTATTATTCAAACCTATAACCTGGTTCATCACCTCTATATACTCTTATCTTGTAAGTCTTAGTAAATTCTGGAGCGTCAACTAATTCTACAGAGACAGTGATGACACTTTCACCATAAGGTATAGTTATAGATTTTGAAGAAACATTACTACCATCAATTATCACGTGAGCTTTATTATTGATTGCTTTGGCACTTATTGTGATTCTACTTTCATCTTCAGTAACACGTAAATAATAGACACTAGTCTTAGGATCAAAGACTGGGTAAATACGAGATGAAAAGTTAGTCTTCAAGTAAGACAAATCATTTGCACCTAATTTTGGATATTGGTAACGAGTTACAGTAAGATTGTAATATTTGTTAGCGCCATTTTCAGCCACTACTCTAATAGTTACCTTATTTTCACCATATTTGAGTAAGATACTGGCTGTTCCTGTATGACTACCAGATAATTTTTGTTCATTGACATAGACGGTTTCCAAAGTATCTTCAGCTAAGATTCTCAAATTTAATACGTTTTCATCATATTCAGCTTTCAAACTATAGTCAAAGACGCTGGTGTTGAAACTTGGATCAAGATTATCACGTAAATTTTCCGTCATGGTCCTAATATAATAATTGTCATTAGCTTTTTCACGTAATACTTGCAAAGTATAGACATTTTCTGTACTTTGTTGATTGACAACTCTAATAGTAAAATTATTTTCACCGATAGCCAGGGCTAAATTGATACTCTTATAAATATCTACAGATACCCCATTTACAAAAACTTGTAAATCAGTATCTGTAGCAAGTGGTGTCAAGGTAAAAGATGTGTCTGTAAAATCAGCAGTGATAAAATAATTGTTAACACGAGAATTGAATCCAGGCTGTAGGCTAGCTCTAAGATTTTCTTTCATAGATCTAAGTAAAGGTTCAAGCTCTGTAGTACCAGCAACACTATAAGAAGTGTTGCTATTAGCAATAATATTTCTATTTCTCAACTCATCATCAATAGTACCACTCATACTAGAAGCACGAGTCTTAGAAAAAATATTAACACCATCAACACTAGTACCAACGATATAGTTACTAAGAGAAGAACTTGGTAGAGTTATAATCTTTTTTGACCAATCAGCGCCAAAATACATTTTGGCTACATTTTCACTTACTAACCATCTAAGTGTGGATCCAGAATCTACAACATAAATTTGATTACTGTTGCTAAATTTTACCAGATTTTTGATAGGTTTTACTGTCACCACACTCTTAGCTGTTCTAAAACTATTGAAGTCTTTGTTAGACACAGTTTTCACAGTAGAAAAATTGTCATACCAACTTTTGTAAGTAACTTCATCAGGTATGGCATATTTCAAATTGTCTGAAGCTACATAATAAATAGTAGCCTTATTAGCCAACTTGATGAGACTACCTGTAGAATAAGAAGTTGCAGAAACGACTCCTGGCTTCACAAAGACAGATAGCAAGACATATAGGAAAGAAATTGTGGTAATAGAAAAGTATTTTTTCATAAAATATTTTTTGTATATTTGTTATGAATAATAGAACAGTATAGCACAAAAAAGCAGTTTTGTCAAGAGTAAAACGAGCTTTGTAAAGGCTAAATAGAAATGTCATACCAGTCGGCAAAGTAGAAATGTCATAGTCTGCCTTTTGTAGTCACTAAAAGTGGCTGTTTTTGAGTGAATAGAAATGGTCTTCTCCAAGGATGATTAATAG
>Ga0210050_1001481_pt1 | contig 25071 bp, 18 predicted proteins | sample CryGey132114_all_FD_185463 | JGI IMG/M metagenome (GOLD analysis project Ga0210050, IMG submission 185463) | Groundwater microbial communities from aquifer - Crystal Geyser CG22_combo_CG10-13_8/21/14_all (SPAdes) (version 2) | ecosystem: Environmental > Aquatic > Deep subsurface > Groundwater ... | reverse complement strand
CTCACCACGCTCAACCTTAAAGTTAAGACCATCTAACACGGTGGTAGCGCCGTCGTAAGAAAAAGACACATTTTTGAATTCTACCGCGCCGTTAATTTTTGATGGAGCATAAGCGTTTTTAGGGTGGTAGTTTTCCTGCTTTGTGGCGAAGATTTTTTCTTCCGCCTGTTTAATGCTCACCAAACCATTTTGGAGCATTTGCCATTCATGTCCCAACATTACAAATGGTCCAAATAGCAGAGCGGCATATCCGTTCAGCGCAACCAGCTCACCAATAGTCAGCTCGCCTTGTTGGATAAAATAGACGGAAAGAAAAAATATAACCGCTTGTGTCGCCAAAACAATCATTCGCTGGTAGAAATTTATGCTACTCCAGATAAATTGAAGTTTGTTCCAAAGTTTTGCCGCATGACCCAAAAAACTTTTTTCAATTTTATTTTTTTCGTATTCTTCGGTTACCATGTGCTTCACTGTTTGTATGTTGGTAACCGCTTGGAATGCGTCGGCATAAGCATTTGTCCACGCGGAGTGTCCTTCTTCAAGGAGATTTGTTGTCGGTACAACTAATCTGATTAGCACCAAAACATAGACGATAACCCCCAACACAAGCACAAGTGTGAAAAGAGGATTAATGAGAAGAGTTACGGTAAAACCAACCATTACACTTAAAATCGGCGGGGTTAAGCTCACAAGAATATTTTCCGCAATAGATGCTATCTGCCAACTTGTTTTCTCAAGATGATTGGACAATTCGCCGATTTTTTCATCTTTATGAAAAGCAAGAGGAACAAAGAGTAAATGCACAAATCCTTTTGCTTGATATCCTAATTGCATTGTCATGCGCAACGCGCGACCCTTCCGATCAATAATCCAATCAACTACATTGGCAGCAAGTTGCACAAACACCCACAGTAGCAACAGACCAAGCCATGCGGTAATTGTAATATCGCCAACGGATAGTGTTTTTGAAAAATCAATGAGTGCGTCAAGAAAAGAACCAACGATGTATGGAACTGTTCCATTTGCTAATGCTGAAATTATCCCTAAAACAGCCAACAAAATTAGTGACGGTTTATAGTCTTTTAGGTGCTTGAATAGAATTTTCCACCCGCTTTTTGTTTCTTCGGTTTTTAATATTTTTTTATTCATAATTTTGTTGGCCGTCTCTTATTTCGCAAGTTCATCAATAGTAACCTCAAGCCCACCTGCTATTTTCTTCACAGTTTGTATGGTTGGCTTTGTAATAACATTGGATTCTATTTTTGTAAGTGTGGTATAAGGAATATCGCACTTGCGAGCAAGTTTGTCCTGGGTCAAGCCCCGCTTGTTTCGTAATTCTCTAACCTTATCCCCAATTGTTTTTCCTTGTTTCTTACTTTCCATAGTATGATAACATAAGTGTGATTTCACGAGTACGGACTCAATAGTATATTAACACATTCGGCGGGGCAAGCAAAAAATTTCCTTTCCTTTCTTCTTTTCCTCGGCGGGTGTGAGGGGTTGAGGAAGCGTGGGACGCTTCCTCAACAAAAAATGGAAAGGAAATTTTGGGTTTGCCCGCGCGACCAGCTAGAGCGCGGTTGGGCGCGTTCCAGCGCGATCGGAGCGTACGATTCAATCCAGAGCCACCACGCACTCCGCGCGTGCGAAGTAGGTTCACGCAAAGTGTATAATTACAACAATTAGGATTATTTCTATTTTTTTTGTTTTCTGTTAAAATATAAAATATGATGACAGATAAAGAAATGGGGGAACTTTTGGAGCTTGTAAGAGAAAATAATAAATTGCTTCATAAAATGCGTAGAAATGCTATTATCAGCAGTATTATGCGTCTTTTTTACTGGACATTGATTTTAGGTGGTCCAATAGTTCTGTATTATTATTTTCTTCAACCGTATATGCAACAGTTTCTTGAAGTATACAGCGGGTTTCAAAGTGGAATTGATAATGCGCAAAAAATAGGCGGTGATATAAAAAACGATGGGATTTTAAAATTATTCAATATCGGACAATAGTATGAATATTAAGTATAAATAATTAAAGTCATAAATTAATACGCAATAGAAATGCTTGGGTAGCTCAGTTGGTAGAGCATTCGCCTGAAGAGCGAAGGGTCGGCGGTTCAAGCCCGCCCCCAAGCACAAACGAGATGAATTTTTTAGTCAAGGCAATCTTTAACTTTTTCAATGTGTGTTTATTGTACCAAATTAGAATCTATTTCCAAAACAAATGATATCCCACGCGGCGGAGCGCGCGGTGGCTCTGACGCTATAGCTCATTAAAAAAGTTTGGTTTAGAAATTACAGAAAGGAAGAGAAAAAGACCAAAGAAAGTATATAAAGGTCCGATCTTGATATTTTTGGACCTTTATATATGTGTCCACTTTATGGGGTACACTTCACTGGCGCTCTTGGCAGGAATTGAACCTACATTAGTCCCTTAGGACGGGACTGTTCTATCCGTTGAACTACAAGAGCATTATTATAAGTAATGTTACCAAATAATACACGCGCGTGCTATAAACGATCGCGTGTATTATTTTAAATTATTTTTCAATTGAGTTTTATTTATATGCCGAGCGCGCTTGAAATCTTGTCTCTGTCAAAACCTATCATCATTTCGTTATCTATAAAAATAACAGGAACTCCCATTTGTCCGCTTTTTTTTATCATTTCTTCCCGTTTTTCCATATCAGTTGATACATCATAATTTGTATATTCAATATCCTTTTCCTTAAAAAACTCTTTCGCCATCTGGCAAAAATGACAAGTCGGAGTGCTGTAAATAATTATATTTTTTACGCTACCTGATGTTTCTTTTGTATTTTCCATATTGCTTTTTTTATAACCGCCATTACATATTAAAAATTAACATTTAACAGGGTTCATATCTAATAATTAACTTTATATTTTTATTATAACATATGTGTCAAGCGCGCAAAATTCAAAACATTTGAATTCTATTTTAATATGCGAGATAGGAGAATTGGGGTCAAGTTTCTAAGCTCAGATTTCGCGCTTTGCGCTCATCTTCGCTAAGAACTTCCTCCCCGAGCTCGCTGTCGCTTTGCGACATAGCTCCGCTTTTCAATTCTCCACGCGAGCAAAGCAGTTTGCTCGCTCTATCTCGCATAAAATAGTCGCTTTGCTCCTTTTTATGCGAGATAGGAGAATTGGGGTCAAGTTTCTAAGCTCAGATTTCGCGCTTTGCGCTCATCTTCGCTAAGAACTTCCTCCCCGAGCTCGCTGTCGCTTTGCGACATAGCTCCGCTTTTCAATTCTCCACGCGAGCAAAGCAGTTTGCTCGCTCTATCTCGCATAAAATAGTCGCTTTGCTCCTTTTTATGCGAGATAGGAGAATTGAACTCCTGTCTGATGCTTGGGAAGCATCCGTTCTGCCACTAAACTAATCTCGCATTCTATTTCTAACAGGTTCTAAAATCGGCTGTTTTGCCGCTAAACTATACAGATATTATTAAAACAAATCTTTCAATCTCTGCCAAAAACTTTTTTTCGTATTATTGTTTTTCATATTTTTATCTTCAGGATTATCTATAATTAGAATAACACTTTCGCCTTCTTTGCCAACTTCAAACTTGCTTCTTATTTCCTCTTCAATACCTTTCTCCGAGCTTAGTCGTTCAATTTCATCATTCAAATCTTTTTCTCTTTTTTCAAGTTCATATAATATATTTTTTTGCTCTATTCTTTTCAATCTTGTGTCCCTTTCTTTTTTATACATATCAAATACGCTAAAAGAAAGCTTAATAACAATAAGCGCCAATATTATCAAAGACAGCTTTGAGTAAAGCAATCTCTTGAATTTTCTTTTTTCATAAAAATCCATAATAAATTCGTTGTAAAATATAAATTAAAATTAAAAATTAGTTTAATAATTCAAATAAATTATATAAAGTGTTGTAATTGTTTGCAATTTATTATTTTATAGAATATTATAAATAACAGTATCTTATGTCATAAATGGCAATTATCGTCATATTCATAATACGCAATTTACTATTATATTGTGAATTACGAAACGCAAAAATTTATGGTCTATTGAGCAAAAACATTTAAAAAATAAGGAGATTTTGCGATCGAGGACCTAAATTTTTGCGTTTCGTAATTCATAGATTATATAATTTATATACTATGTTATTCCATAAAAAAACTCAAAAAGTTGTGAAATATCTATCAATAGTGCTTGGTATCTTAATCATAATCAGTATGATAATGCTTTACGCGCCTATACTAAACACTGTGGCATACTAATATTTATCCTTTCATCATTTTAAAGAAAATTTCCTGCGGGATATTTACTTTTCCTCTTTCTTTCATCTTTTTCTTGCCTTTCTTCTGTTTTTCGCGAAGTTTCATTTTTCTGGTTATATCGCCGCCGTAAAGATACCCCGTAACATCTTTTTTAAGCGCGGAAAGTGTTTTGGAAGAAATTATTCGTCCTAATGCTTTTGCCTGAATCTTAGCGGTAAACATTTGTCTTGGAAGTATTTTATACAACTTTTCCACAGATATTCGCGCTTCTTCTTCAATTCGTTTTTTAGATACAATTTTTGTAAACGCCGGCACTATCTCTTCCGCCACAAGTATATCAAGCCGCGCCACGACAGCGTCTCTTATATCTCCTATCTTATAAGATATTGAAGCGTATCCGGCGGAAATACTTTTTAATTTATCAAAAAAACCGCGCATCAATTCTCTCAAAGGAAGTTGCGAATGCATTTTTATCCTATTTTCGCCAAATATTTCAGAATCTCCCACTTCCGCTTCATGTTCAAACAGAAGCTGAAGTATTGAATTCATATAATTATTTGGCGTAATAATTTCAATGTTAACCCACGGTTCTTTGATTTGTTCTATATCTCCAAAATCAGGGAAAAGAGACGGCGAATATATTCTCTTAATTTTTCCTCCTTTTAATTTTATATCGTATGAAATGCTCGGCGTTGTAACTATTATATCCACGGCAAATTCTCTGTGTAATCGTTCCGTAAAAATTTCCATATGAAGCGTGCCTAAAAAACCAATTCTAAATCCTCTTCCCAAAAGTCCCGATGATTCTTCCTCGTATGAAAATGATGAATCAGAAAGCTGGAGGCGAGAAAGCGCGCGAGAGAGGTCCGCAAAATCATCTTGGCTCTCGGGATACACTGATGCCCACACGACAGGGCTTGGCTTCATATATCCACTCAACGCTTTTACATTACTGTCCGCAAATCGCACTGTGTCGCCGACCGACGCTATACCAGGCTTTTTTATCCCGGTAATAATATAACCTATCTCTCCGGCTTGAAGCGATTGTTTAGGCACCGCTTCGGGCGAAAATATACCTGTCTCAAGAGATGTAAATTTTTCTTTAGCTGCGGAAAATATAAGTTGAGCATTTTTAGACACTTTTCCGTCAAAAACGCGCGTAAAAACAATGATTCCTTTATGATTTGAGTATTGAAAATCAAAAACAAGGCCTCTGAATTCTTTATCAGATAACAATTCTCTTTTTGGCGACGGAACTTGTTTTATCACTTCTTTTAATAATCCTTCCACTCCTTCGCCCGTTTTCCCGGAAACTTTAAACACTTCTTCCTTGGAGCATTTCAATATTTCCATAACCTCATCTCTTGTTTCATCCACTCTCGCCAAAGGAGAGTCAATCTTGTTCAAAACAGGAATAATTTTTAATCCTAAATCGCGCGCCATAGAAAGAGTTGTAAGTGTTTGAGCTTGCGCGCCTTGTGTTGCGTCCACAAGCAAAATCGCGCCCTCAACCGCTTTGAGCGCGCGCGAAACTTCATAAGAAAAATCTATATGACCTGGCGTGTCTATAAGGTTCAAAATATATTTTTTGTCATTTCCAGCTATTTTATATTCCATTCGCACCGGTTGCATTTTTATAGTAATTCCTCGTTCGCGCTCAAGTTCCATTTGGTCAAGTACCTGCTCTTTCATTTTTCGTTTTTCTACCGTGCCTGTTATTTCAAGCATTCTGTCGGCAAGTGTGGATTTCCCATGGTCAATATGAGCTATAATGCTAAAATTCCGTATATTTTCCATATATCTTCCATATTATCATAAAAACACCGCTAAAACTTTAAATTCGTGAATTACGAAACTCGTCGTAGGCATAATTTTTGAAAGACATTGCGCAGGCGAACACGCCGAGCATAACAAAAAATCAGCGGATTTTTATGTGTGTCTTGCAAAAATTTATGCCAAGAAAGAGTTTCGTAATTCAAAGTAAATGATTATTGATTATTTTAATTTCAGAGTCATTCTTGTTCCGGCGCGATAACATCAGCTTTCCAGAATTTAGAATGAAGAGATTTCCATACTTCAACGACCTCTTTATTTCCGAGAATTATAAGCATAAAAACACCGACCGCAATACCTACAATTCCGGCAAATAATCCCTGCGAAAAAATACCCCAAAATGTATTTATATTAAATAATCCTTTAAATATAGTCAAAAATCCATAAGCGACAAAACCCATTATTATTGAAGATGAAATACTCTGAAAAAAAGTCCTTGAAAGAGTTTGCGAAAATGAATTAAAATCTCTTTGGAGAGCAAGCCATAAAGCAATCGCATTTAAAAACATAGCAATAGAATATCCCAAAGGAAGCATTAAAACAGATGTGCCTTCTATGTTTTCAACCCTTAATAAAACCTCAATAAAGTATCGGAATGTATCATTTGCTGCGAAAAGCTTAATTAAGATAAAAGAAAAAATAACAGCCAATATCGCCGCAATTACATTAAAAATTAACGGTTTTTTTGTATTGCCTGTTGCATAATATCCGCGCGCGAAAAGAAGCACAAGCCCCTGCGCGGCAAGTGAAACGACAAAAAGCGCGAGCGAGGCGGCTGTTAAACGGGTGTCAGACCAATCAAATTCTCCAGACCCTAAAATAACTCTCACAATTTGAGCTCGTAAAACTATAAAAAGTATTACGGTTGGAAATGACCAAAAAATTATATGTTTTGCCGCCGCAAGCATTTGCTCTAAAAAATATTCTTTTTCTCCATTTGAAAATAATCTAACAAGTGTTGGGAAAGCGGCGACAGAATATGAAACACCGATTATAGTAAGCGGAACCGATTGAAGGTTAAATGAAAAACTAAAAACTGCTATTGAACCGTTCGTCATAACAGATGCCAATGAAATCAATAATAAAAGAGAAATCTGGTGCGCGGAGAGAGCGAGCGTTCTTGGAAGCGATAGAAAAATAACTTTTTTTATATCATTTAACTTTCTGACTATCATTTTAATCGCTATCTTTGGAAAAAATCCTCCTTTTATTATAAATGGCAATTGTATACTGAGATGAAAGATGGCGCCAAATACTACGCCTATTCCTAAACCTATAAAACCAAAAATTGGATATAAAAAAATTATTCCGGCGATAATTCCCAGATTATAAAGAATCGGACTTAAAGCGTATAATATAAATTTGCGATGAACTTGCGTAATACTTGCGAATAAATTTGAAATTCCTAAAAATATCGGTTGAAGCAATAATATTCTGGTAAATAAAATCAAATCATTAAGATAAGCAGAATCAATAAAGCCCGGAAAAAATATTTTTACAAACTGAGGCGTTAACACAAAAGCTATAGCGCTTACAAAAACTATTAACAAAAAAAATGCCGAAAAAATCACGCTTATAAAATCTCTTTCCGCGCTTTTAGAAACAGATGATTTTTCCGTAAGAAATGGTATAAGAATGTATATAGACACAATTGACGCCGTTGAAACAAATATTATGTCAGGTATCTTAAAAGCCGTATAATAAGTATCAAGAATAGCTCCCGCTCCAAAAAAATACGCGAGCAATCTGTCGCGCGCGAGAGCAAGAACTTGAGATAAAAGCGCGAATATCCCCAATAAATACGCCGCCTCATGAAGTCCGTTTATCTCTCTGTGTATAAAGTTAAATATTCTTCTGACCATATTAATTTATACGATATAGTATAAAGGTTCTTAATTATTTTTTCCACAATAATAAAACACCGACTTGTTTACCGACCAAATAAACGCGCCTTGTGTTTTACGAAATTTCGCGTCTTATATTTTATGATTTTATTTATTCTCCTTCAATAGGCAGGGTATCTCTCTCTATTAGACCGTCATTGGTCTCTCTTTTGCCAAAAGGGTCTTTGCCTTCTGTTAATTTCTGAATAATGGTCTTAACTTCTTGATTGTCTGGATTTAGGTCAGAAACAATTTTAAACTGTTCCGTAGCGTCTTTTACTTTTCCTGTCTTAAAATAATTCAAGCCAAGAAAATATCTTGCGTTTGAATAATTATTATTAAGAGCTATGGCTTTTTCAAGAACAAATATCGCTTTCTCGTTATCTCCGACATTAGAATGCAAAAGTCCCAACTGGAATAAAAATACTGGATTATTCGGTTCTAAAAACGCTACGGCTTCAGCTGATTTTATCGCGGCTTGAATATCCCCCGACTGCACTTGAATCTGCGATAATAAGAATATTGCTTCCGTGTAATCATTTTTCTCATTAAGAGCCAATGAAATAAATCTTTTCGCTTCATCCGTATTTGCGTCAGGTCGCGACAGCTCAAGACGCGCGAGAGCGAGATAAAGCAATGGACTGCTTGGGTTAAGAGTTATCGCTTTCTCGTATGTCTGCTTGGCATTTTCATACGCGCCCTCTACGCCAAAAGGAACCATAGACCCGTATACTATTCCGAGCATTGACCAATTCTGATAATTTTTATTATCAACTTTTATGGCTTTTTGAACATTGCTTATGGCGCTTCCGAGTAATGCTTGGAACTCTGTTTGTCTTTTGTCTATGTCTTTGTCTTCTTGAGATAAAAGAATGTTTATTCGCGCCAAATCAAGTTCGGACGCGAAACGATAATATTTATCACTACTGCCGAATTTTATGGCGCTATTGATTTTTGATTGAGCTTTTTCAAGATTCCCGTCAATATTCGCCGCGATTAACGCCCTTTGAAATGATAGTGATGAAATATATTGTCCGCCTATAATATAGAGAGAAACAGCGCTTATAATAAGCAAAACCGAAAGTATAAGCGTTGAAATAAATCCTATTCGCTGATTTGAAACAAATGAGATTTCTTTTTCTATTGGCGCTGTCGGCATATAACGCAGAGACGCTATATACATACCTGTCAAAAGAAAAGCAAAAGTTATAATTACAGCATTTGGCGTATAGATTACTGTAAATATCCATAAATACAAACTGCTTAAAAACAACGACAAAGAAAGATAATACGAAGATATGTTTTCAATAGAATGAACGACTAACATTCTAAAACCACTATATAAAAAAATTATAAAGAAAGCGACCCATGCGATGCCTCCTAAAAGTCCCGCTGTGATAAACGATGTCGGAACCGCGCCTATTCCAGAATTAAAATCAGTATTCCAAAATAGCGTATTGTTTATTGATTGCGGTTTAAAAAGAGTCCATTGATTAACAAATGTGTTAGGACCTGAACCAAATAAAATATTTTCATCGTATGTGCGTTTTGCTATATCAATCGTGCTTTGCCATGACGGACGCGCTTCAATTTGTGAGATTTTAAATATAGAAGAAACATATCCGCCAATTAAAGCTCCTTGCGCTATAAACACGGCTGAAATTATCAATGCAATGAGCGACGCAATTAGCGTTTTGTTTGAATGCGACTGAACCGTGATTGTTTGATTATCAAGAAGCATATTGTTTCCCGCGGACTTAACCTTATTTCTTGATAAATTATATATAAATAATCCAAGCGTGAATATTCCTAAAACAATCCATACTGAGAAAAAATTAATCACAGATAAAAAAAACAGAGATATTACAAAGATAATATACATAATTATCTTATACAGCTTATTAAGAGAAAGTCCCTCCATCGTTATTAGCGATAACATTAAAATAAGACCAAAAAATATACCGAGGTCGTTCCATTTTCCAATAAGATTTGCTGTCGGATTTGTAAATATGCCAAATGACAAAAAATCGGCGCCAAATATCAAGCGAAGTCCTTGAAACAAAACAAGAAATAGAAAAGAAAATCCAAAAGTTATATATATGCGAAAAATTGACTCCTTTGTTCTAAAAAGAAGAGGAACTATAGAAAGTATTAGAGCCATTACCGCAAAAAATCCGAATGTATCAATCTCAAAACCTTGTCCAAGTAACGACTTTCCTATATTCCCTGAAAAAAGCGCGGATATAAAATACGCAAGAGGTATTGCCCACGCTGTCAGTATGACAAGATTTCTTGGAAGCGTTAACACGCCTCTTTTTAATTTAGAAATCAAAAATAAAAAGAACGCGGCGAGTATGCTTATAAAAATCAAAAGTGATTTTGTAAACAAAAATGGCGCTGAAATAGACGGGATAAAAAAAATTGGAAGAAGAAACACGACTCCTACAATTATGTAAAGTGATAAATTTTCTAAAAAAGGCGTTTCGTCTTTGTTTTCCGTGTTTAATGTTGCGTATTCCATAAAATAATTATTTAAAATAAATACTAATAATTTGATTTAGCATATTATATCATATCTATAAAATAAAATGCAAAATTTTCTAACAGAAAAACTCGCGCCTTGCGGCGCGAGTTTTTCATATACTCATTCTTGTATCTATAAGCCGAATTCTGTTAATCATATTTAACTTAAAAACTCGCTTAGGAACTCAATTCCTAATTTGATTTCTTTCTTATAAAATATGATATGGCAATTATTTATCTAAGGCCATCAATTGCTATCAGGCTCAAGCGGCACTTCATCAATGCTGTGAAGCGTTGATGACACGGCCTTGCATTCAGGTAAGGATTTTGCCGTTTCACTTTTTATGTCGCCATAAAAACTCGCCAGTAAACTGGCGCTTCAGAACTTTCGCGCTGAAGCGTCTCTGTTCGCACCTCTTTGCCGCGCGATAATACGAGCGACAAGACGGGCGTTACCCGCTACCCTGCTCCAACCTCATCTCTTGCGAAATGTGGCGGGAATGTTCGGACTTTCCTCTCTGTAAAATACATTTTATAGAGCAATTGCCCGATACAAGAACTTTATATATTATAACATAAACAGCTAAAATCGCAATAAATAGTATTTTTTATTATTTTATAAATCTATATTTTTCATTTTATTTTATGTTTTTCTTCTTTTAGATTTCGCAAACACCGGCAACGCATGCGAGTTCTTTTGAGCCATTTGTCGCATCTCCTTTTTCGTAAGTGATAAGTTTTGAGAAATCCACATCTTTTACTCTTGCGACAAGTTCTTCATACTTTTCTTTACTTATCTCTTCATACGGCGCAAGTTTATAAATATGGTCGGCGCGAGGAAGAAATGAAAGCCCTCCGACATAATCCCAGTTCTCATACAGAAAATTTACGACATTTATCCACTCGTCTTCTCCTATATAAATAGTTACCGATGGATTATGTTCAGTAAAATTTATCTTCAGTTTTTTCCACTCATCAAGCATTTCTTTTGCTCCTATATCATTTCTTACAATAGCGTCTTTTGGAGATTTAACTGGAAAATCCAAAACAAAAGTAGTCGCATTCTCTTCTCTTTGTCCGACTTCGGGATTATATGGCACACCTTGGTCTTTAAGCATCTGAAATACTGGGTCGGTCGCGGATACTCTCACTCTTCTTATATAATACTTCGCGTATCTTGGATGCATACCGGATGCTGTATCTAAAAGTTGCGAGGAATTACCATGCGGTTTGACGCAAGTAATGCAAGTAGATTGTTTAATTTTAAATCTTTCCGCGTATTTCTTATTTATTTTTATTCCAACATCTTTCAGGTCTCTCAAAACATTTGTGTCCCTTACTATTTTATTGTCATAATATCCTGTCAAAGACACGCCGAGAAGTCGTTCCGCTTCGCAATTTTTTTTCCATTCTTTTGATAGATAATTAAAATTAGTCAAAGTTGATTGATATGTACCTAAAAGAGTCGCTATTTCCATTTTCTTTTCAAGTTTTTCTTTAGTATCGTCCGCACGAATCACTATACTTGTAAGATTACAAAATTGCCTTGACTGTAAATAAATTTCACCACATGGATTAACACGAATAAGTGCTTTACTCAAATCATCGCCGTATATTTTCTTTAAATATTTTAATCTCCTTTTTGGAAGCTGTTTTTCAAATCCAGCGGCGTTAAAAATTCCTCTTTCTCCGGTCTTGCTTTTAACAAGAGCCGTCCATTCTTCTAAAAATTGCTCCGCTGTCGGCTTTTCCGTATAAACCGCCGAATTATTTGCCATCATTCTTTGCGGTTCTGTCATATAAAATTGTCCTTTCTTTGAGTCGCGAATTTCCTGGTCGTCCAAATCGGACAATGAAATAAGCGCGCTCCTTCTTACTCCTCCCGCAACGACAATTTCGCCAATTTTACACACAATATCATGCACATCAATATTTCTAAGCCGTTTTCCCTGACGCGCAAGTATCTTTTCCTTCGCAAATTCCATAAGTCCAATCAATGGCTCCGGTCCTGATGAACGACCACCCATTATCTTTAACTTTGCTCCCGCTGGACGCACTTTTGAATAATCAAAATCTATATTTTTTCCGGAAAACCATGTTTCAAGCGCTAAAATAAATGCATCCGCCCATCCTTCTTTAGTGTCGCTAACAATATGAGTTTTGAGTTTCACCCCTCTCTGTCTTTTAATTTGTGGCAACTGTTGAACATTTTCTGACTCCGCGGAAAAACCAAGCCCTGTGCCACACATTAATATATACATTATCTCTCCAAAATCCCGCAACCTTGTTGGCGCGATATAAGAACAATTATACGCGCACACATTTGAATAATCCGCTGCTGGACCGGCAGACCATAAAAGACGCATTGACGGACAAACATCTTGATTTAAGATTGCTTCTCTCACTTCCGCGTATTCTTTTTCTGTAAGTTTGTCTTTCATATTTTCTCTCATAAAATTCATATATCTGTTAACTGTCTCAACCCATGTCTCGCGTCTATTTTCCGTGTCATTCCATTTTGAATATGCTGTATAATAAACAAATTCTGACAAAATATTATTTCTCAAATATTTTCTGCTTTCAAGCACGAGCTCTTTTACTTTTTCTGGAACAGAAATTCCCCTCTCTCTTGCTTTGGAGCGTCTTTCTCTGTAAAGAATATACGCTTTTGCGGTAGCTATATAGTCATTTAAAATAAGTTCTTTTTCCACAGTATCTTGTAAACCTTCAACTGTCGGCAGAAAATTTTTATATTTTTTGGCAATACGCGCCACATCGCCGGCTACTCTATGCGCTAAAAGCTCCGCTTCTTTTAGAGACTCTTCACCGCTCGCTATCATTGCTTTGTGAATTGCTTTTACAATTCTTTCAAAATCAAAAGAAACTATCGCGCCGTCTCTTTTTTGTATTTTAGGAATAAACTGATGATAATTTTTCTCGCCTCTTGATAATTTTTTTGAAGCTCCTCCAATAAAATTGTCGTCTATTATTTCTTCAATTTTTTTATGCTTTAAAGCGGCTTTTAAAATATCTGACATATCGTATGAATAAATTAAATTAGTAAAATTACTATATAATTATACATAAAAATTTCAAAAAAACTGTGGATAAATTAAAAAATTACATACTAAAAAATAAAAAAAAGTATATGTAAATACACGCCTGAAAATCGCTATGATTAGACAAGCTAAATTATTAAAAAATTTGTAAAATCACTTTGTCGCCAATTTTAATATTATTAAGTTCAGAAAAACTAGCATTAACTTCTATAGCGTAGAGCGCTTTTTGAGCGGGGCGAAATATTTCAGGATAAGATTTTTGCGACACTTGGGTTTTTATATCAACGATTTTAAGTTTTTCATCAATCCATATAATATCAATTGGAAAATTCATATCTTTCATCCACATTCCGTAAAAATCGGGCTTATCAAAAATAAAAAGCATACCTTGTCCCGCCTCAAGAGTTATCCTTCCTGAAAGTCCTGTGTTTATTTCTTTGGCTGAAATAGCGACATTAACCCACATCGGAATATCATTTATATAAATACCGCGAATAGGCATCTCTTCTGTTTTAGGATATTCAAATCTTAAATTTTCTCTTTCCAAAAAAACTATGGAGAATGTTCCGATAATAATAATGATAAGTATAAGTTCTATTATCTTCTTTTTACTTAATTGATTCTTCATAATGTATCGTGAATTACGAAACTCGCCGTAGGCATAATTTTTGAAAGACATTGCGCAATACTAATACGCAAGCATAACAAAAAATCAGCAGATTTTTATGATGTCTTGCAAAAATTTATGCCAAGAAAGAGTTTCGTAATTCAAAGTAATTTATATTATTGCTTATAAAATTTATTTTTTCACGACTATTTTTTTATTTGAATAATCAATTGATTTTGGTTTTAAATATTTTTTTACAGCTTCATATGTTTTCGCGCCGTCTTCTTTGCCGCGACAACTATATATGCTGAAATAAAACGAATTGTATTCCGGATAAGTATGCGCCGCTATATGCGACTCCGAAAGAAGTATGGCTAAAGTATAACCATGCGGTTTAAATTTATGCGACATAATATCTAATATTGTAAATTTTTCTTTATTCAACGCGCCAATTATTTTCCGCTCAAGAGCTTTTGTATTATAAAGAAGTTTTTCGTCAATGCCGTGCATAACGCAAGAAATTTCATTTCCAACTTCTGGTGGTTGATATGACATATATAATATTATATTTTATAAATATAATATTCGCAAAATAAAATACTGTATATAAAAATATAGTCGCTCAATGCTCCGCATCGCTCTTCTTATTTTTATGACTCCACGGGGAATCGAACCCCGATTACCGCCTTGAAAAGGCGATGTCCTAACCGTTAGACGATGGAGCCAAGTTATAGAATTATATCTCAATTTAGAATTAAAAGTCCATTTAAAAAGGACATCGCCTTGAAAAGGCTTATCCTATTGCCTGTTTCGCAAGCTCAACAACGGCAATTTCCTCGCTTTACTCGGAATCGGATGAAAAGCAAAGCAGTTTGCTTTTCATTCCAATAACCGTTAGACGATGGAGCCAAGTTATAGAATTATATCTCAATTTAGAATTAAAAGTCCATTTAAAAAGGACATCGCCTTGAAAAGGCTTATCCTATTGCCTGTTTCGCAAGCTCAACAACGGCAATTTCCTCGCTTTACTCGGAATCGGATGAAAAGCAAAGCAGTTTGCTTTTCATTCCAATAACCGTTAGACGATGGAGCCAAAAAATCATCTGCTGAATATTTTTTAATCAGCAAAACAATTTTTCAACTCTTATATTCTACAATATTTTTGAAAAAACGCAAAAATTATGGTAATTTAATATTGGAGGGTTGGCTGAGTGGATAAAACATAAACTGCTTTATGTTTTATCCGAAGCGAAGCGAGGTGGGAGGAAAGCAAACTGCTTTGCTTTTCATCCGAAGCGAAGCGAGGTGGCAAACACTCAGCCAATCTTTCACGACTGATAAGGAGTGCGACAATATGAGTTTTGAAAAAACGAATATATTGGAGGGTTGGCTGAGTGGATAAAACATAAACTACTTTATGTTTTATCCGAAGTGAAGCGAGGTGGGAGGAAAGCAAACTGCTTTGCTTTTCATCCGAAGCGGAGCGAGGTGGCAAACACTCAGCCAACCTTTCACGACTGATAAGGAGTGCGACAATATGAGTTTTGAAAAAACGAATATATTGGAGGGTTGGCTGAGTGGTTGAAAGCGCCGGTTTCGAAAACCGGTTGGGAGCAATCCCTCAGAGGTTCAAATCCTCTACCCTCCGAAATAAAAATCACCCGCCTTCATCAGGTGATTTTTATTTCGGTGCCTTTTGGTTAAAATCCGAACTTTTTTTGATGAAAATCCGGACTGCGAACTTTGACGCTCCGCCACCGAATTTCGTATTTCGCTTTGCGAAATGCGCCGTCTATAATTCTCATTTACTTTTTTTGATTTTTGGTATAGCATTATAGTAGTTGAAGAATAATATAAACTAATACTCTAATTCTACTACCACGATATTAGTATGTCAAACAATATTACAAAAACACTCAGAAAACTTAGGGAAGCAAAGGGATTATCCCAAAAAAAATTGGCGAGATTGGCCGATGTCGCCAATAATACGATTATCAAAATTGAAGCTGGTAAAAACCAGAATCCAACGCTTGATACGCTCAAGAAAATAGCGAAAGCTCTTGAAATAAGCGTTGATGAATTGATAAACTGAAACCATTATGAATCCAGAAAGAGGACAATTTGAGATTGAGCCCACGGTGGAAAAACCGTCATATTTGATGATGTCAGAATTAGAAGAGGTGGCAGAGAAAAAAAGGGCGACATTACCAGAAATCATTGACGCTGTTCGGGCAGATTGGCTTTCGGGATTACCAAGCCAAGAAGATTTAGATAAATTTCCAGCGGAAAAACGATCAGAAATTGTTACAAAAGAAGAATTAAAAAAAGTTTGCGAAGCGACGGGAATACAATTGCCAGTTTCAAATCCAGAATTATCTGTTGAAGCGGCCAATCTTGGTATTGACCAAAACAAGTGGCAAGATAGAAATTTTCAAGGAAAGTTTAGATTTCATTTGTCGCCGGGCGGTATTGAAGGATTACAGCAGGGGAAAAATCGTGAATTATTTTTCAAATTATTTGGAAAAAAATATGAAGGGCGAGAGGCAGAAATTGTTGATACATTAAAAGGTTATGATTTAAGTATTCGTCCGATGAATTTTTCTCCAGCTATTGCAAATTCAGAAGCAATAGAAAATTTTCTACCCGAAGTTGGACAAAAATTTGAAGATGATCCTTTCGGAGTGCAAAGACGAGAGCATCTTGTACTAGACGAAGAAGATGGAAAACTTATTTATCTTTCTACTCGTAAAAAAGAACACGGAACTTATTTAGCAATTTTAAAATCGGTTGCCTATTGTTCGGCTGGCTGCTCAAATTGTTATCGTGGGCATCAAACAAGAGAAATTGCAAAGTTTAAATCAATCAATCCCGACGGAACCGAGCAAGATGTACATTTCCCATCGCCAACAGAACAGGTGGAAAGATTGGTAAAGCGGTGGAATCAAGAGGAAGACCCACCCGAAGATATTTTGTTTTCTGGTGGTGAGCCAATGGATATAAGTATTGAAGAATGGCAGAAGATTTTTGAAACATTGAAGGGTGCTGAACATTTAAAATTTTTACGGATTTGCACCGGTGATTTGTTTTTGGGCGAACCGTTTCGTATTTCCGACCCGAAATTTTTAGATTTACTTAAGCAATGGCACGAAGAAACAGGAAAGCCAATTAAATTTGCCACAAATTTACCGCACCCCGCCTTTATCACACCGGAAGCCGTGCATGCGATTATAAGTTTGCATAAATTAGGTATTGGAGTTGAAATCCAAACACAAACGCCACTGGAAGAAGGAATTTTATGTTTTCAAAGAGAAATTGAACAGCAAATTCAACAACTGGGAAAAGAAAAATTGACTGACAAAGAATTAATTGAAGCATGGGCACCAGCTTTGGCAAAAAGTTTTAAGCTCTTAAGAGAGCTTTGTGTAAAAATTGCCATGGTGTCTGACAGACCATACAAATTTATTCATGACATGCAAAAATCGGTAAGTGTTGTTTATAATACAGTTTTGTTTTCACTTTTGAGTGAATCTCATGTCGGCACAACTGATTCTGCCGTAAGGCCGACATCATTTGCAGTTTTTACTCCAAAATTACCAAATCTCAATATGGATTTTCACGGATTGGAATATTTGGCAAAAGTTGACGGTGCATACCAAGACGATGAAGAAGAAGTAAAAATGCAAATTCCTCACGCAGTTGGCGAAACATTGAAATATAGTGAACCAAAATGGCAAGGCATAAATGACAAAGAAACACTGCAAAGAATTACAGATATTAAATTTTGGAAAAGATTGAGAGAACGAGTTAAAGAGTTGGTTGAAGAAGTATAAAGGTGGCACGCCAGTTTCACTGGCACGAAATTCGGCGGCGGAGCGTCAAAGTTCGCAGTCCGGATTTTCGTCAAAAAAAGTTCGGATTTTAACCAAAAGGCACCGAAATAAAAATCACCCGCCTTCATCAGGTGATTTTTATTTCGGAGGGTATTAAACAAAGTTCGAATGTATTTTGAAAGCAACCTCGATGCCGACTAATCGCACGCTCCGCGCGTGCGTGGTGTCTCTAAACTAAATCGTACGCTCGGAGAAATCCCCGCCACCACCTCGCTTCACTCGGCAACCCCAAAAAGAAAAAATACTCTTTCCTTTTTCAAAAGCATCAAGATCGCAATGTCCCGTCTCGTTAGATTTTAGTGTTATTTCAGGTACCAAATAGTACCCGATTTGTTTAATATGAGGCGCTAACATAGATAATGTTTTGTTTAGGCTGATAATCATTACCGCCAAATATACCTAAAACTTAATGTTTTGGGTATTACCTATGTATCTCATCTTTTTCATACATAAATCTTCGTCTATTAATTTTTATTTTTCATTCTTGCCTCAACCTTATATTTGGCAATTTTTAATGCAACGCTTCGTGGGTTTTTATTACTTTTAATACTTTCTTCCAAAACTGCTTTTGTTATTTTTGTAATTTTTCTCTTCACGATTTCAAACATTTTTTTTGAATTATATCCGCGATACTCGGCATAAGATGAAATTACACCTCCGGCATTAGCAACAAAATCCGGAACAATAAGAATACCACGATTGTGCAGTTCTTCTTCAATTTTTTCCCGCATAGGAATATTAGCACCTTCAACAATAATTTTTGATTTTATAATGTTTTTATTTTTTTCGTTAATAATATCCGTAACTGCCGCTGGAATTAAAATATCAACATTAAGTCCGAAGATATCGCTTCTCTGCAACTTTTTTGCGCCCGAATATTCGCTTACTGATTTACCTTGAGATTTTAATTTGATAAGCTCTTTTTCATTAAATCCTTGTTTTGTAAAAGTGGCGCCTCTGCTATCAGCTATTGCCACAATTTTAGCCCCGAATTTTTTCAGAAATTTAAAGGCGAAACTTCCGACATTGCCAAAACCATCAATGGCAATTGTTGTCTTTTTAATATCTAAACCTTTAAGTTTCGCGGCTACTAAAGTTGCCTGCGCAACGCCAAAGCCCGTGCTTCCTAATTCATGTGGCAAACCGCCAAGATTTTTTGGTTTTCCGGTAGCTGTTTTTTTTGAACCAGTCGCTTCAACGAACCATTGCATTTCTTTTTCACCAGTATTCACATCAGGCCCGGCAATATATTTTTTCGGTGTAAATAGCTTGACTGCCCGCGCGAAACTTTGGATGTATTGTTTTTTTAACTCGTCAGAACCGCCACGCCAAATAATTCCGGCTTTTGCTCCGCCAAAAGGAATTTCTGCCAAAGCGTTTTTCCAGGTCATAGTGCGAGCCAGTCGCCAAACCTCTTCTTCATTTACATTCGGTGTCATCCGAATTCCGCCTTTGCCAAGACCAAGCGCTGTATTATCAATCACCAAAAATCCTTTCATTCCTATTTTGGAGTCATAAACTTTTACGATATATTCTGGACCAAATTTGTCTTTTGTAATCATACACAATAACTTATATTTACTAATGTATTTTATAAATGGTGACGCGAGAAGTTTGTAATATCAGAATTTTATATTGTTAAACTATACAGGATAATTTCTCTTTATTAATATACCATGAATTAAAAAGTCCTTTCTTGACATAAATTTTTGCAAGACATCATAAAAATCCGCTAATTTTTATTATGCTTTTGTGTTCGCATCGCGCAATGTCTTTCAAAAATTATGCCCGCGACAAGTTTCGTAATTCACGATTTTCAAATAAGTTTTTTGAATTCTTCAACCATTGGGACTTGCTCCGACTCTACGCCGTAAGATTTCGCGATATAATACGCAGTCCAATCAGACAAAATAAGAGAAGAAAAAATTTTATAGAAAATATTATTACTGTCAACGAGTTTTATAAATTCTATTTTTAAATTATGGTCGCGATAAAGTTTTGCGAGCGTTTTCATACGCTTTTTTATTTTAGGAGTATCGTTTTTGTCCTCAAGTAATAGAAAATAAAAATTCTTTGAAAGTATTTCTGTGTCGTTGTTCGCGTCAAAACCCGCCATCTCATTATGATTAAGCTCAGGAAAAACATTATAAAACGCCGGAATTTTACTCGTCTCATTAAATTTGATTTTCCAATTATACGCAATGGGAAAATTTCGCAGTGAAGAATAAATTATAGGCACAAAATTATTTAATCTTTTGGCAAGTTCGCGTCCTTCAACTTCAAATTGAAGCGGTTTTAGGATTGAAGAAATTTGACGCGCTTCAGTAATCGCGCGTTCCAAATTCATAATCCTCAAAAGAGCCATTAGATTAAAACCAATAGCAGAACGCGGTTGAATGCCTGTATTGGGCATTTGAACATAAGGAAGCTTGTTTTTTTTAGCAAGTTCAAGAAGTTTCCCGCCAATGGAAATAATCGCCAGTGGAAGATTCTTTGCATCGGCTTCTTCAAAAGCGGAAAGTGTTTCTTCGGTATTTCCAGAATATGAACTTAAAATTATCAAACGGTCTTTTAAGACACCCTCCGGGAGCGACGGCAATTTATAATCTTGATGAATTATTATATCAAAGCTCGGGTCCCATACTTTCAGAAGGTCTGCCGCCAAATGCGAACCTCCCATACCAATAACAAGAAATTTATCCGCGGATTTTAACGCATCAATATTCTCAATTTTTGGTTCGTATGCGAATTGATTTGCAAAATTTTTTATTGCTTCAAACATAATTTTATTTTTTAGCCAATAATTTGCGGATTAAATATTTTACATCAGTTATTCCGGAGACTTGGATAGTGTCTATACCTATTGAAACAACAGCAAAATCATTCCCTCCCTCAAAAATAGCATCCCCGATATACGCCATTTCTTTGATGGACGCTGATAATAATTTTGCGATTTTCTTTATTCCATATGCCTTGTCAATTCCCTTTTTGGTCACATCTATTGAAGTGAGTCCGCCAATTCTGACTTCAAAATCTGACAGATATTTTTCTAAAGCAACTTTAAGCTGAAAACGAATATCTTGTTTTTTGTTCCATTCTTCTTTTTTGGCAATTGACGCTTTCTGGCCAAGCGCCGAGAAAGTAATTTGACTTTCACGGTCTTCTATGACATTTCCGTATATAATCTCCGATGGAATATAATCAATATCGGCAAACGCTTTCTTAAAAGCATCTCCTATCCTGCTTTTTTCTTTCGTCGTCAAAATATTTTTATACGCTAACCGCCACATTCTGTCTTCATACTTGTATAATCTTCCTCCTGATGTTGGAAGAATAAAAAGATTTTTAAGATGGTCCTTTGGACAGTTCAGAAACTCAAGAAATTGCTTTTTAAATTGCGGATAATTTCCGCCACTGATAACCGCTACGATTTTCTTTTCAAGAAGTCTGCAAATAAGGTTTGCCATTTCTTTATCAAGATTCATCTTACTTTTAGTGAGTGTTCCGTCTAAATCAAACACTATGATTTTTTTAATGCTTAATAGTTTGATATTTTTATCAAGATTAGATATTTTTTTATGATTTTTAATCATTTATTTTTTATTTTGACAATATTCATCATATTACAAGCTTGCTTTATCTGATTATAATTTGTTATTCAAAACATAATTCATTTTTATGTGTTCCATATTAACCAAGATTTATAATAAGATTAATATTTACATGTATCAAGAATATCTAAAAGTTTTTTTAGTTCCATTGTTGCGACGCCCACTACCCTATCGCCTCCGCCATAATACATAAATAATGTTTCGCTGATAACCACCACGCCGCAAGGAAATACCACATCTGGCATCTCGCCATTTTTTTCATAGTCAGCTTCCGGCTCAAAAATTGGCTCATCGGCGCGGGCGATAATTTTTGTAGGATAATGCAGGTCTGTTAATACAGCGCCAACACGATAAATATTATCTTCAGAGATGCCATGATAGAATAAAATCCAGCCCTTCGCGGTTTTAATTGGCGGAGACGCAATACCAACCTTTTTTGAATCCCACCATCCTTTTCTTGGCATTATAAAGCGATATTCCTCAAGCCAATGCGTTCCGTCAAAATCCAAAGTTTTATGAAATGAGAGGTCAATACTATCACCGATGCGATGAATAATGACATATTTACCATTAATTTTTTCTGGAAACATTGCCGCGTCTTTATCGTCCAAATTAGGAGGAGAGATGAGTATTGAGCGCGACCAATTCCATTTTTGAGCCAAAAAATCCCGCGCGCCAATCCAAGTAAAAGCCACTCGTGGAGGATTTTCGCCATCAAAAGCGGTGTAAAACATATAAATTTTATTGCCGATTTTTATAAGTCGCGGGTCTTCAGCGCCTGAATTTTTTCCAAGCTGTAATTTTTGTTCAAACGGTTCGCGAGGCGTATAAATCGGTTCGGGATTGCGATAATCAATATTGATGCCATCTTGACTGTTGGCATAACCAATAACTGAAGTATTATCTTTAGACATTGCGCGATATAAAAGATGCGTCTTTCCTTCCAAATATATTGCCGCCGGATTAAAAGTATTCTTTGCCTCCCAAGAATGCTCTTTTATAGGAGTAATTATGGGATTTTCTTTTACTCTCGCAAATTTTATCAATAGCTTGTTTTTTTGGATAAGTTTCTTAAGAAATGCTTGCATATTAATAAAAGCAAGCGAACAGGTGGTATCTGCGGCGCCGTAATACAGAGAAAGTATATTTTTCTTAAGTAAAGCGCCTGATGGGAAAATAACATTCGGCGCAAGACCATATTTTTCGTAGTATTCTTCTGGAATAAGAATGGGAAAATCAGTTTTCGCAATGACTTTAAGTGGGTTTTTAAAATCTAAAAGCACCGCTTCAACGCCGAAAATTTTTTGCGAGGAAAAATAATTTTTAATATATGAATAGATTAAAAGCCAACCATATTTTGTTTTTAGGGGAGGCGCTCCGACTTCAATATGGTCTTCTGGACGGCGTTGAAGCGGTAAAGAATACTGCTCAAATTTTTTATACCATTTCTGCCAATTTTTTTCTGACCAAATATCTTTTTCTTTGTCAAATGAAGCCAAGCATATTTTTGCCGGCAACCTATCTGTATTTACTGTCAACACTGCCCAAATTTTTCCATTTATTTTTTCCGAAAAAAGTGACATTCCTTTAGCATTAAACGGAGTAATAAGGTGTTTATCTTCAATCGTTTTTAAATCTTTACTTATGGCGAGCCCTACTTTAATGCCGTCGGCTCTGAAAGGATAATTAGAAAGCGCGGTATAAAAAATATAATACTTATCGCCAAGTTTTGTTATTCGCGGGTCTTCGCATCCCATTTTTTCCCATTCGCGCTCTGGAATTATAAATCGTCTTCTGTTATAAAAATTAATTCCATCTTTGCTTTCCGCTATACCGATATCAGATACACTAAGTTTTATATTTGCTGTAGTATGGTAATGTAATAGAGAAATAGCGCGATAAAGAAGAAATATTTTATTTCCTTTTTCAATAGGACAACCGTTAAAAACAGCCTCCGCTTCCCATGATTGGTTTTTATTAGGTTTTAATATCGGATTTTTATCGTAGCGTTCAATTATCATATTATTTTTTCTTTAAAATTCTTGTCTTAAGTTTTGGCATATCTTCTCTTACAAGAGTTGTCAGAAATTCTTGAAGTGGAGCATAAGCAACACCAACATAGCTATCAGAAGCGCCGTAATAAACTAAAATCTCATCACGCATAATTACCGCTCCAGAAACATAAACCACTCCGACTTTAAAACCATTATTTTCATAAACTTCTTCTGGCTCCAAAATCGGCTCTTGAGAACGATGTAGTATTTTTGTCGGATCATTAAGGTCAAGGAGCATTGCTCCCACTTTATACTTACTCATATCATTCGCATTCATAGCTTGATAAAACAAAAGCCAACCGTCTTTTGTTTTTAGAGGAGGAGCGCCCGCTCCGCGCACATAACTATCCCAACAATTTTTCTTACCATAACCATTATAATAACTTTGAATGAAATCCCCGTCTTTAAATTCCAAACTATCTATATACTCAATGGATATTCTTGGACTAATACTATGTAAGATGGCATATTTGCCATTTATTTTTTCGGGGAAAATGACCCAATTCTTGTGGACTTCGCCTTGCGCAGAAATTAATTTTGGTGATTTCCATTTCCAGTTCTTATGCAGAAAATCTTTTATTTTTATTGAAGTTAAAGCTACTCGCAATCCAAAATCGCAAGCGGTATAGGTCATATATAAAACATCTTCCTCGTCCACGCGAACTATTCTCGGGTCTTCAGCTCCTCCAAAACTGCCGCCGGAAGCAAAAGAGTAATAATTAAAAACAGACATATCATTTAGTCCGTGTTCATAAACTGGATAAGAAAGTCGCTCATCAACCGCAAAACCATCAAAAGACGATGCGTATCCGAAACGAGAAAGTCCGTCTATGCCAATAGCTCTGTAAATAAAATGGATTTTATTATTCAATAAAACAACACCCGGATTAAAAGTTTGCCATGACTCCCATTCATTTTCTTGTTTTGGCAAAATAATTGGATTTTCTTCCGCTCTTATAAACCCAACAGTCCGTCTTCTTTTTTTTGTTTTCGCCTTATTCTTATTTTTTGGTATTTTAGTTTTCTTGGCGCTAATTGGCTTATTTGATAATTTTTTATTTACATTTCTTAAAATCGTTCTATGAGAGCCTGTTCGTTTACGATTATTTGTATTAGCGCTATGTGAATTATTTTTTTTCATATTATTCTAATCTCTATACTATCAAATTCTTGCCAACTATCTTCAGTATTTAAGTATATCATCTTATTATTACGCTATAGCTCATAATAAACTGTTACCAAGGAGTTAATCTCTCTTGTTACCGAATCGTCTTTGAATATCATATACTTTTTTCAATCTTTTTTCCATTTCTTTTTTTAAAATCAGCGGATTAAGTTTT
>Ga0210050_1001480_pt1 | contig 25076 bp, 23 predicted proteins | sample CryGey132114_all_FD_185463 | JGI IMG/M metagenome (GOLD analysis project Ga0210050, IMG submission 185463) | Groundwater microbial communities from aquifer - Crystal Geyser CG22_combo_CG10-13_8/21/14_all (SPAdes) (version 2) | ecosystem: Environmental > Aquatic > Deep subsurface > Groundwater ... | reverse complement strand
AGGGAGATTATTACAATCAGAGGCAGTAGTTGAAACAGCCGAGGCTAATCTGGCAAAAATTAAAAAAGGCCTAAGAGACGAACAAATAGTGGTCTTGCAAAATACTTTAAGTTCCGAGGAGGATAGGCTTTATGAAGCTAGAAAATCTTTAATTGATAGTTTAAATAGCGCTTTTATATTATCAGACGACGCCATTCGCAATAAAGTGGATCAATTTATTATTGACCCTCAAAGTCCGAGTCCACAATTAGCTTTTAATACCTCTGATACTCAAGCAGAAATAAATATTGAGCTTGGGAGATTGCAAATTGAGAAACTATTAAACTCGTGGCGTAATGAGATAATAGAGCTTGAGGCTAAAAGCTCTGATTTAAATAAAGCCTCTGATACAGCCTATAAAAATACTAGTTCTATTGCCTCTTATCTAGATCAAACTGCCATAACTATCAATAGTTTAACCGCCAACTCAGTTTTTTCAGCCTCTGATATTAGTACTTGGAAAACTTCTTTAACGTTGGCTAGAACTAATATGAGTGGGGCCCTATCTACTATAACAAGCGCCAGAGATAGATTGAGTAGTCGAGAATCGGCTTATATATCAGCCCAAAAAAATTTAGAAATCGCAACTACCGGAGAAAGATTAGAGGATATATTAGTCGTTGAGGCTAATTTAAAACAAGCTCAAGGAGCCCTACAGGAAGCCAAATCTAATTTAGAAAAAACATTATTAAGAACTCCAATTGCCGGAACAGTAATTGATTTATTAATTAATAATGGGGATTTTGTAAATACATTTACCAAAATTGGAAAAGTGGCTAATGAGTCGGGTCTTAAGGTGACTACATTTATATCCGAAAAAGATGTTAATCAGATACAAATTGGTTCAAAAGCTACAATTTCGGATTTATTTTTGGGAACTGTAACGCAAATTTCACCAGCCTTAGATCCCATAACAAGAAAAATTGAGGTAACTATAGGTATTAATGGAGATCACAATCTTATCAACGGACAAAATGTATCAGTAGCTATTGAAAGAAAAATAGATACTAATCAACCACTTTCTATTCCTTTATCAGCTTTAAAGGTTGGGGCCTTAAAAAACTTTGTGTTTACTGTTAACGAGGAAAATATATTAGTAGCCCACGAGGTAACTCTTGGAGCCCTACTAGGCGATAAAATTATTATTGCAAGCGGTCTTGATCCTGATATGAATATAGTGGTTGACGCTAGAGGATTAAGAGAAGGCGATACTGTAATTACTGAATTATAATGTTTAAATTTTGGCTTTTCTTTTTAAAAAAAGATAGGTTTACATACCTACTGGTTTTAATGCTCGCATCAATGGGTATTATTGCCATGTTCACTATTCCCAAAGAATCTACCCCCGAGGTAAAGATTCCAATTGGAGTAGTCACTACTATTATGCCGGGAGCCTCGGCAGTTGATATGGAGCAATTAGTGACTAACGAGGTAGAGAATAGAGTAGCGACTTTAAAGGATGTTAAAAAAGTTACCTCAACTTCACGCGAGGGTTTATCTAGTGTGGTAGTTGAGTTTGAGGCTAGCGCTGATATAGATGAGTCTATTGATTTTTTAAAGGATGAGATTGATATAGTTAAAACAAAATTACCAAACGAGGCCGAGGATCCGATGGTAACTAAAGTTGATTTTGCTAACGATCCAATATTAATTATCTCAATTTCCAGCGACTTGCCGGTGACTGAATTTGGATCTGTTATTAATCAAGTGGGGGACCAGCTTGAAAGCATAGCTGGAGTTTCTTCAGTTAATATCCAAGGTAAACTTAATAAAGAAGTAGCCGTTATTGTTAATAAAGAACAGTTAGAAGCCTTTAATATACGTTTAACAGATGTGGTTAATGCCATCAGAGAAAGCAACTCATCACTACCAATTGGAGGCATTGAGGTTAATGGTATTAATTATGCAGTTAGATTTGAGGGAGATATAGAAAAAGCCTCCGATATAGAGGATATCGCTTTAAACGTGGCTGGCAGACCAGTTTATATTCGCGATATTGCCTTTGTATCCGATGGGGTTGAGAAAAAAACCAGCATCTCAAGAGTCAGTGTTAACGGGGAGCCCTCAAAACAAGGGGTGGCTTTGTCGGTTCTTAAAAGATCCGGCGGAAATATTTTAGAAATAGCTGACTCAATCTATAAAAAAATAGATGAGATGCAATCTAATGGAGGGATTTTAGAGGGTATGGATGTTATTAAATCTTTTGACGTGGCCGAATCGGTTAAAGACGATTTAGGTAATTTAACCAGAAGCGGCCTACAAACCGTCATACTTGTAATGTTAGTGCTACTCGTGGCGGTTGGGTGGAGAGAATCATTAATTGCAGGACTCTCTATTCCATTATCTTTTTTAATTTCTTTTATATTACTTCTTTATTCGGGTAATACTATAAATTTTGTTAGTTTATTTTCTTTAATTTTAGCCATTGGTATTTTAGTTGATTCAGCTATTGTGGTTATTGAGGCTATCCATACACATATCAAAGATGGCGAAACAAGAATGCTAGCGGCCTCTAAAACTTTAAAAGAATATGGTTGGCCTTTAATTTCAGGCACTATGACAACCGTAGCGGCTTTTGCACCATTATTTTTTATATCAGGTATAACCGGTGAATTTATCTCTAGTATTCCATTTACAGTTATATCAGTGTTATTGGCGTCATTATTTGTATCCCTAGCTTTTATTCCTCTTTTTGGAGAAAAATATTTAGTAGCCCGCGAGGGGGGTAGGCTTGGAGAATTACAGGATAAAACTTTAGGTAAACTACAAAAATTTTATAGCAAATGGTTACTTGAAAGATTGGGCAATAAAAAATTTGAAAGGAAATTTATAGGGGGGGTAATTTTACTTTTGGTAATTGGAATTTTAATGCCTATAACCGGGTTGCTGCGTGTCACGTTTTTTCCTCAGGAAGATTTACCATTTATATTTGTTGATATAGAAAAACCACATGGTACAAGTTTAGCAGAAACCGATTTAGCCGTTCGGGCGGTTGAGGAAATATTATATGAAAATAAATATATAGAATCTTTTACCACTACTATAGGTTCAACCAGTCAGTTTAGTGGTAGTGGATTGTCTGGAAGTCATTTAGGAAACATGACTTTAAATTTAAGAAAAGATCGAGATAAAACAAGCACAGAGATAATGGAAGGCTTAAGAGATGATTTATCAGTTATTAATACTTTTGAGGTGCGGGTGTTTGAGCCAAGTAGTGGACCACCAACCGGAGCGCCAATATTAATTCGTTTTAATGGAGAAAATTTAGAGGAGCTGGAAGTGACAGCTGGTCGAGCTGAACAAATTTTAAAGAAAATTCAAGGAGTAAGTGAAACATCTAGCTCGGTCAATGATAGTGGTTTAGAATTTGTCTTTACGATTGATCGAGCCAAGGCCTCAGAGCTTGGTATATCACCCAGCTTAATTGCGCAAACACTACGCATTGCCATATCTGGAGTTGAAGCGACAACCATACGTAACACCGAAAATGATATTAATGTGATAACCAGTTTAAATTTAAATTCTAATTACATAACAACGGAAGACACTATAAAAACAACGGTGGATTCAATTAGAAATTTAAGTATAAACACACCTAGTGGTTCGGTTTTAATTGATTCAATAACAGATATAAGTATAAAAAGAAGTAACGCCTCTATTACACATGAAAATCAGAAGACTATTATTAGCGTAAGTGGATATTTAGAGGATGGCTTTGTGGCGCAGGATGTGGTGCCGGAATTACAAAAGCAATTAGAGATAGAAATACCTAATACAAACTCTATTATCTGGAGTATTGGGGGCGAAAGCGAGGATATAGATCAATCTTTTAAAGAAATGTTTTATGCTTTAATCGCCGGAATCTTTTTGATAGCCTTAATACTTGTCTTACAATTTAACTCCTTTAGATACCCTATATTTATTGTGTCGGTACCGCCTTTATCACTAGCCGGATTATTGATTGGCTTAACTATTACTTTTCAGACTTTAAGTTTTCCATCACTGATGGGTTTTATTACTTTAGCCGGCATTGTGGTTAATAACGCCATTATTTTAATTGACGCCGCTAACAGAAATAGAGAGGACGGCATGGATATAAAAGAGGCGATTATTAACGCCTCAACCTCAAGACTACGCCCCATACTTTTAACTACCTTAACGACAGTGGTTGGAATATTTCCGTTAGTCTTTGCTTCGGCTATATGGGGGCCACTAGCCTACGCCGTTATGTTTGGTCTGTCTTATTCATTGATTTTAACTTTAATTTTGATTCCGATTTTGTATAACAAATGGCCAGGGAAAATTAGATAAAATTTGCTTTTTTGTTTAGATATTCTATAAGCGTAACTTGCAGAGGTATATAAGAAAAAGGGGAGTAACGCATATTTCTGTGAGCCTCTATTAGAGACTTAATTAACTCAATAGACCTATTTAAATCTGATAAATTAGCCAGCTCCTCAAGTTTTTTTAATTCATTTTCAGTTAGATTTAATTTAAATATATTGATAGCCTTAGGATTAGATTTTAAGGCAATAACTTTGGATAAATAATCTATCAGGTTTTTATTGAAATGGATAATATCATAACCGTTATCTACTATGGTGTTAATTATATTTAAAACCTCATCTAAATTATTTTCAAATAATTTTTGCAGGAGTATGGTTATATTATTATTAACCGATATACCTAAAGTTTTTTCTATATCTTTAATAGTTATTTTTTGTCCATTATTGGTAGTCACCTGATCAAAAATTGATTCCGCATCCCTTAAAGAACCCTCGGCTAGTTGAGAGATAATTTCTAAACTTTCATTATCTATATCTATATTTTCTTTAAGAGCTATGGTTTTAAGTTTTTGCATTATAATATCTTTAGTCAGTTTTTTAAAGGTTAGTTTTTGAGTTCTAGAGGTAATAGTAATTGGCACCTTTTCTATTTCGGTAGTGGCTAAAATAAAAATCACATGCTTAGGTGGTTCCTCTAGAGTTTTTAAAAGCGCATTAAAAGCAGCCGAGGTTAGCATATGAACTTCATCTATAATAAATATTTTGTATTTTAAAGACGAGGGGGAGAGCCTGGCTTTTTCTTGTAAATCTCTAATTTCGTCTATACCGCGATTACTAGCCGCGTCTATCTCAATAACATCAAGAGCCTGGCCGTTGTTAATAGACTGACAAGCCAAACATTGATCGCAAGGCTCGCCCTTGTTTTTGTTTTTAACATCCTCAATTATTTTATGGCAATTAGCCAGTTTAGCTAAAAGTCTGGCGGTCGTAGTTTTACCCGTGCCCCGAGAGCCGTGAAAAAGGTAGGCGTGGGAAAGCCTGTCCTCACGGATAGCATTTTGTAAAATAGTAACAATATGTTCATGACCCAAAAGATCCTTAAAAAGTTTTGGTCGGTATGTTCTATAGATAGCGGTCATAGTGTGGTTTATATTGTAAAACTTGGCAGGATTTAATTCAACTGCGATAATAAATGTAATAATGAAAATATTTTGGGGATTGATTGGAATATTAATTTTAGCCTTAAGTGCTTTTTTTATATTAAAAAATAATACAATTGAGGTTTCTAATTTAGACACAGAAATTTTAGAGATAGAGCAAAATATTACTTATTTACCGAGAGAGGATGGGGATATGCCTGACCAAAAAAAAATAACCAATCCGCCTCAAGAAATTAGAGCCGTCTATATAACTAACTGGGTAGCGGCCACTCCTTCTTTATTTAATAAAATATTAGAAAAAATAGAGGATACAGATATTAACGCTTTAATAATTGATGTTAAAGATTATTCCGGCTTTGTAGGTTATAACACCGATAACGAATTAGTAAAAAAATATAAGGCGAATGAAAGACGTATAAAACATTTAAATAAAATGATAGCCGAACTTCATGAACGAGGTTTATATGTAATTTCGAGAATAACAGTATTTCAAGACCCAAGACTAGCGCTTGCTCGCCCCGATCTAGCGGTACTAGATTCTAAAGGTAATGTTTGGCAAGATAGGCATAAACTAGCTTGGGTAAGCCCAGCTAGTTTAGAGGTATGGGACTATACAATAAGTATTGCTAAAGAACTTGATGCCAGAGGAGTGGATGAAATTAATTTTGATTATGTTAGATTTCCAACCGATGGAGTTAATGTAAATAATTTAGTTTACAAAGATTTTAAAGAAAATTCATCTAAAAGAGAGGTTATAAAAGAATTCTTTATTTATTTAAGAGAGAATTTGCCAAATGTAACAATATCAGCCGATATATTTGGGCAAACCGTGGTTAGCCCCGACGATATGGGTATAGGGCAGGTCATAGAGGACGCCTATGATTCTTTTGATTACATATCACCTATGATATACCCATCTCATTTTATTAACGGATTTATTGGTTTTGAAAATCCGGGGGCTCATCCTTATGAGGTGGTTAAATATTCAGTAGAGGAGGCGGTAAAAAGATTAGAACTGCACGAAAGAGTTTTAATGCAGGGAACGGCTACCACCACACTTGATTTAACTTTAGAGCAAAAAGCCAGAGTGAGTTTAAAAATACGCCCATGGATACAGGATTTTGATTTAGGGGCCAACTATACAGTTGAGATGGTAAGGGCACAGATGAATGCTATAGAAGAGGCCGGGGGAGGAAATAGCTATATGATATGGAATCCGTCTAATAAGTATAGAGATGGTATTTTTACAGATAAATAAATCCTTACTTTATTTTATAAAAAAATTTGCTATAATGGTTTTTATGAATAAATATATAGCGTTTATTGTTTCATTTGCCTTTTTGGCAGTAGCGATCCTTTGGTTAAATAGTAATCAAAACTATGTTGCGTCGATTAACCTAATAGAAGGACCAAGACAAGCAGAAAATATGCAATTCACAAATGCACCAGAATTTACAATCAATCAAGATAAAAAATACACAGCCGAGATAAAAACCACCGAAGGAACTATGACTTTTGAATTGTTAGTTAGCGAGGCTCCGAACACGGTTAATAATTTTGTATTTTTAGCCAATAAAGATTTTTATAAAAATACTTTTTTTCACAGAGTTATTGAAAACTTTATGATTCAAGGCGGAGATCCAACCGGCACCGGTACCGGAGGACCCGGATATGCCTTCAACGACGAGACTATAACCCGAGATTATATAAGAGGCACGCTCGCTATGGCTAACGCCGGGCCTAATACAAATGGCAGTCAATTTTTTATTGTGCATAAAGATGTAGGATTACCAAAAGATTACACAATTTTCGGAACCTTAATCTCCGGAGAGGAGGTGTTAGATAAAATAGCCCAAGGAAATGTTTATGATAATGGCTCGGGAGAAATATCAACGCCGACCAATAAAACATATATAAACAGCGTAGTTATTACAGAAGAATAAAAGAAAAGCCCACAATATACAATGCGGGCTTTTTAAATTTATTGATTATTTTTGTTTACTTTGTCAAATAGGAATATAATGAATGGTGGTTATGATAGGGGAAATAAAAAATGATGCCAGATATATATGGACAAATCATGCACAGTATAAAATGGGATATTATAGAATTTCTCCTAGCTTAGTCAAAAGAATTGTGAGATTTCCGGAAAGAATTGAGGAGAGTATCGTAGATGATTTAGTGGCGGTTATGAAAAAATCATCCTCAAAAAAAGAGGAGATATGGGTTATGTATGAACTATACAGCGGAGAGAAAGTAGAGAAACCAAAAATTAAAATCATAACTACATGGCGGTATCCGGGAGAAAGCTCGGCCAGAGACCCCATTCCAGAGGACATACTGCAAGAAATAAAAGCGATATTAAATAGATGACTTATCATTTTAAAAGCACACAATTTTCGGGCCCACTTGAAACCTTATTAGCTTTAATTGAGTCCCGTAAAATGGACATAAGTACTGTTAGTTTATCCGAGGTGACGGCTGACTTTTTGCAATATATAGAAAAACTTAAAGCCATAGATAACTCTAAATCTGTTAATAGAAAAATAATACAAAGAACTATATCGGATTTTATCGTCATTGCCTCGCAACTACTTTTAATAAAATCTAAAAATTTATTACCACAGGTTGAGTTAACAGGTGAGGAGGAAAGTGAAATAGCCGACCTAGAGGAAAGGCTTAAATTATATAAAGAGGTTAAAAAAGCTTCTTATATTTTTTTACAGCAATGGAAAAATAAAGAAAGATATTTTAGTAGAGAGCTTTTAAAAAATAAAAAACCGGTATTTTATGCGACCGAGGATATAAATTTAGAAAATTTAAAAGAGATAATAGAAAAATTATCTCACATAGTTAAAATTTATATGGAGGAAGAGGAAATGCCGAGAGAAAAAGCCATATCACTCGCGGAAAAAATCCAGGAACTTATATTCAGAATTAATAACTCAAACACTTTGGCGTTAAGTGAGGTGGCTAAAAATAAACAAAAAAGAGAAATTATAGCTTTATTTTTAGCAGTTTTACACTTAATACGAGATAAAGTAATAGAGGTAGAGCAGACAGAAAATTTTGGGGATGTTATACTAAAAAAATTATAAAAATATGAGCAAAGAAAAATTAGCTAGTATTATAGAATCTGTTTTATTTATCTATGGGGAGGAGATGGGTTTTAATAGTCTCTTAAAAATTACAGAATCTAAAGAAGATGAAATAGAGGGAGCCTTAAAAATTATTAAAGAAAAATATGGAAAACATAATTCAGGACTTGTTTTAATTTTAGGGGATAAGAAAGCCCAGATAACTACAAATCCAGCCAATGCTTTTTATATTGAAAAAATTATTAAGGATGGTTTTGATAAAACATTAACCATCTCTGCTCTTGAGACTTTAACTATCATTGCTTACCTAGGACCAGTATCACGCGCACGCATTGACCAAATAAGAGGCGTGAATTCAAGTTTTATATTAAGAAATTTATTAATAAGGGGTTTAATAGAAAAGGTAGTAGACAAAAATCGTAGTTATGTTATTTTATATAATGTAACAGGTGATACTCTTAAGTTTTTGGGAATAGCCAAAGAGGAGCAATTACCTGAATATGAAAAATATAGAGGTATACTTGAACCAAAATTTAGTGAAATAGAAAAAAATCATGAATAATAAATATAACTTAATACTTTTACTGATATTAATATCGGTAATTGTTTTTAATCAATATCAATATAGTGTAAAAAACATTAATGTTGAGAAAAAAGTTTTTTATGATAAAAATTATTTTCAGGTAATAGATCCGGCTTTAGCCTCTCAAATTGAAACAAAAGATGCCTCATCTCAAATAAAGGATTATTTAGCTTTAGCTTTAGTTAAAATAGAGCTAGAAAAAAAAGAGGAGCCGGTAGAAAATATAAAAGAAATTATAAAACCCGAGATTTCAGTTGAGTCATGGCTGGCTTATAATCTAACCACCAAGGAAGAAATATTTTCACATGAAGCTGATAAAATATGGCCAACTGCCTCACTAGCAAAATTAGTCACAGCCGTTATAACTACAGAAGAGATTGGGCTTGATACGCCAATTTTAATTACAGAGGAAGCTATTAACACCGAGGAGGAGGCTGGCTATTTTGAGGTAGGCGAAATATTTTCAGCCAGAGATTTAGTAACCTCCTTATTTCTAGTTTCTAGTAATGACGCTTCTACGGCTTTGGCTCAAAATATAGGCTATGAAAAATTTATTAGCGAAATGAATAAGTTGGCTAGAAGACTATTTATGAATCAAACTTTTTTTGTTGACCCAAGTGGATTATCAAATAAAAATATCACAACGGCTAATGATTTAAAATTATTAATACAATATATCTATAATAATAGACCGGAATTAACCTACTTTAGTCGTCAAGTAAAAGCGATTATAATGGATAAGGCGTTTTCACATGTTAAAAATTATGAGAATATTAATAAATTTGCCGGTACAAGTAATTTTATTGGGGGTAAAACCGGCTATACTCATGAGGCGCGTGAAAATTTAATTTCGATTTTTTCTAAAGATAATCAGGCTATTCTTATAATCGTACTTGGATCAAAAAATAGATTTAAAGATACAGAGACTATTATTAACGCTATTAATTTATAAACATGGTATTTGAGATTACACGTATTTTAGCATTAACAACATTTTCATTTTTAGTAGCCTTACTTATAGCCACCCCTCTAACTATTAAAATTTTAAAGTTTTTAAATTTTAATAAGCAAATTAGAAATGGGGAGGAGGCGCCTATTTTTTCTAAGATGCATCAAGGAAAAGCGGGGACGCCAACTATGGGTGGAGTTATTATATGGGGGACTGTTTTATTTGTAGCCATTTTCTTTTGGGTAATGAATTTTTGGTTTGATGGATTTTTTGGAACTCTGAATTTTATTGATAGAGCCCAAACCTATTTACCATTAACGGCTATGATGATTGCGGCTTTAGTTGGCTTAGCCGATGATTTATTTGGGGTTTTTAAAATAGGGGGTGGCAGTGGGGGACTTAAAGTACGTCATAAGTTAGTTTTATATTCTATTATTGCTGCTATTGGCGCTTGGTGGTTTTTCTTTCGTTTAGAATGGTATACTTTAATGATTCCTTTTTACGGAAATATTGAGATAGGATATTTATATATACCTTTATTTATGTTTGTTATTATATCATCCGCTTTTTCGGCTAATGAAACAGACGGACTGGATGGATTATTGGGTGGGGTCTCGTTGTTTATATTTGCCTCGCTGATGGTGGTGGCTTTTTCTTTAGGACGATATGATTTAGCGGCTTTAAGTGGTGTAATGGTGGGAAGTTTGTTAGCCTTCTTATGGTTTAATATATATCCGGCTAGATTTTTCATGGGAGATACAGGAGCCATGGCTCTGGGAATTACTATCGGGGTGATAGCCATGCTGACCAACACCGTCTTACTTTTGCCATTCTTTGCTTTTATATTTGTGATGGAATCTGTGTCAGTTATTTTACAGGTTTTAAGTAAGACCATTCGTAAAAAGAAAATATTTTTATCAGCCCCAATACACCATCATTTTGAGGCCCTAGGTTGGCACGAAACAACAGTCACAATGAGATTTTGGATTATTACCGTTATTTTTAACGCCCTAGGTTTAATCATATTCTTTTTAAGCAGAGTGATATTGTCTTGATATTTTCTTAAATAATTTGGCGGTTTTGGTTTTTTTATTTTATAATATTAGTATATGAAAATAGTCAGAGCCGATGGTAGTACTCAAGAATTCAAATCTTATAAACTAAAAAACTCCTTAGAACGTTCTGGAGCTAGTCAGTCACTGGCCTCGCAGATAACAAAAGAAATAGCTTTAAATTTAAAGCCGGGGGACACGACCTTGGCTATTTATAATAAAGCTTTTAAATTATTAAAATCTTATGAGAAACCGGTGGCCTCTAGATATAGTCTTAAACAGGCCATAATGGCTCTTGGGCCAACCGGATATCCTTTTGAGCAGTTAGTGGGTCGTTTATTTGAGTATCAGGGATTTAAAGTAACCTATCCCGATTTCATGATGGGTAGATGTGTCGGGCACGAAATAGATGTTTTAGCTTTAAAAGACGGGCAGAGATTGGCGATTGAGGCTAAGTTTCATAATCAACCCGGAGTCAAAAGTGATGTCAAGACGGCTTTATATATAAAAGCTCGCTGTGATGATTTAAGAGAAGCACCTAATGGAAAGAATATAGAGTGTGTAATAGTTACCAATACAAAATTTACAAAGGATGCCGAGCAATACGCAGAGTGTGCCAAAGTTAGATTAATTGGATGGGGATACCCTAAAGGATTAGGCATAGAAAAAATGCTGGAGGAAAGCGGAATAATGCCAATAACAGTTTTAATAAGTTTAAATAAAAAAGAAAAAGATCTATTATTACAAAACAATATTGTGGTTTGTGGAGATATATTAAAAAATACTAAAATACTACAGAGTTTTGGAATATCTGGTGGTAAAATAAAAAGTTGCGTGGATGAGATAGATAAAATTTTAAGTATATAAATGATAAAATAAGCAGGTGAATTATAACTATAAATTTGAGGAGGCCTACAAGTCTTTAAATGAAAGACAAAAAGAGGCGGTAGATAATATTGAAGGGCCGGTGATGGTAGTCGCTGGCCCGGGCACAGGCAAAACCCAGGTTTTAACTTTAAGGATAGCTAATATATTAAAAAATACCGATACTGAACCAGATTCAATATTAGCCTTAACTTTTACAGAAAGCGCAACTTCTAACATGAGAAATCGCCTAGCTTCTTTAATTGGACCCTCGGCTTATTATATAAATATAAATACTTTTCATGGATTTTGTGGAGAAATAATACAAAATTTCCCAGAATATTTTCCTCATATAATTGGTTCAGTAAATATTGATAAAATAAAACAAATTGAAATTATACAAAATATTCTTAACGGTTTTGATTATAAATATATCAGACCGCTCGGAAACCCTTATTTTTATACAAAAGAATTAATTTGGCAAATATCAAATTTAAAAAGGGACGGCATTATGCCAGAGGCTTTTAAAAATGTTATAGAAAAAGAAAAAGATTTTTTTTATAAAATAGAGGATTTATATAATTCTAGTGGAAGTATAAAAACAAAATATCAAACTTTAGAAAATAAAATTTTACGTAGTTTTGAGTTATTAGACGTCTATCAAAAATATCAAAAAAAATTAAGAGAAAATTTTTATATAGATTTTGATGATATGGTGCTTGAAACTATATCAGCCCTGCAAAATAATCCGGATTTTTTATTACTAATGCAAGAAAAGCATCAGTATATTTTAGTAGATGAATACCAGGACACAAACGGAGCTCAAAATATGATAGTTGAACTTTTAGGGGGCTTTTATGAAACACCGAATATATTTGTAGTCGGGGACGCCAGACAGGCAATTTATAAATTTCAAGGAGCCTCAACGGAAAATTTTTTATTTTTTGCCGGTAAATATAGTAATACAAAAGTTATTTCTCTAAAAGAAAGTTATAGATCAGGTCAGGATATATTAGACGCCTCCCACTCTTTAATAGAAAAGAATAGTGGAGTTTTTGATAAATTAGAAAGTCAAACTGAAAAAAAGGCTAATTTATATAGTGGTTATTTTAAAAAACGCGAGGATGAAATTTTTTACATAGCTCAATCCATAAAAAAATATATAGCCGAGGGAGTTCTACCGAGCGAAATAGCTATTTTATATAGAGAAAATAAAGAGGCGTTAGATTATTTTAAAATATTTGAGACAGAGGGAATAAAGACGACAGTCCAAAGTGATTTTAATATATTGGAAAGTGAAATTATTAAAAAAATTATTTTATTATTTGAAAGTATTAATAATTTAAACGATATGATAAAAATGATAGCTGTTCTCCATATGGATATATTTAATATAGAGCCGATAGATATTTATAGGTTACTTAAAATAAGTAGGGAGGAAAAAAAGAATATGATAGAAATTATGGATAGTAAGGAACTTATGAAAAAAGGGAGAGTAAAAAATATTGAATCTATTTATAACACTGGGCAGAAATTACAGAATTTAAGAAAAAAAAGTTTCAATGAAAGTTTTTTATTATTTTTTGAAAGGATTTTACATGAAAGCGGATTAATAGCTGACTTATTAAATAAAAATACCTATCATCAAGATATAAAATATATAAAAACTTTAATGGGAGTTTTAAAGACTCAAATTAGCATAAATAATGATTTTAGAATTAAGGATTTTATAGAATTTATTAATTTACTCAAAGAACATGGCGAATCTTTAAATTCTGTTAGCGCGACAGATAAAAATTCGGTTAGACTCATGACGGCTCACAAAGCTAAAGGACTGGAGTTTGAGATAGTTTATATAACTGGATTTAACAATAAAAAGTGGGGAAATAAGAGAAAGGTGGATTTATTTTTATCTATAAAAGAAAAAGAAACTATCTCTATAAAAAACGAGGAGGAAAGAAGATTGTTTTATATGGCTTTAACAAGAGCGAAAAAAGATTTATATATAACCGGTTTTACAGAAGAAATCGATGGGAGAAGTGTGGCCCCAAGTCAATTTATATATGAAATAGATGAGTCTTTTATAAAATCCATAGACACAAATATTTCGTATAATAATATACCCAAACCTAAAAAATCGGAAATAGATTATGAAGAAATGAGAGTGTATTTAAGAGATATATTTGTGGAGCAGGGGTTATCGGCTACGGCTTTAAATAATTATTTAAAATGTCCTTGGCAGTTCTTTTATTTGAATTTAATACGCCTACCACAGGCTCAAAATATACAGGCCGGATTAGGTCAGGCCGTGCATATAGCTTTAAGATATTTTTTTGAAACCTCTAAAATAGAAAAAGTTGATGAATCTTTTTTAATTACTCAATTTAAAAATTCTTTACATAAAATATATTTATCAACCAAAGATCTACAAAGAATTTCTTTAAAAGGGGAGGAAATGCTTAAAAAATATTATAACAACTATAAAGATAGTTTTAATTATCACACCCTAAACGAGATTAAAATTTCCGGTAATTTTTTTAAAAATGAAAAAATAAAAATAACCGGCGTGATTGATAAAATAGAATTTTTACCAAATAGCTCGGAAGTTTTAGTGATTGATTATAAAACCGGCAAGCCTAGGAGTCGTAATGAGATAGAGGGAAATACAAAAGATTCAGACGGAAATTATAAAAGACAGTTATTATTTTATTCACTATTAATGAATAGTAAATTTAAAAAATATAACGCTAGTCAATTTATTCTAGATTTTATTAAACCAAATGATCGGGGCCTATTTAAAAGAGAGGCTTTTATACTAGTGGCGGACGAAAAAAATATGATAAGAGAACTGGTGCAAAAAGTTTGGCAAGATATTTATGACTTGGCTTTTTGGGACGAAAGATGCAGTGATAAAAAATGTGAGTGGTGCGAGCTCCGAAATAAAATGAAATAAAAAAGCCCGTTTGAAAATCAAACGGGTCTTGGTAATAAACATAATAAGTATATGTTAGGAATGCATATTTGGACATTATTTATTTCACAAATCGTGTGACATAATAATTTACTCACCCTTAAGTGATGGCGAGCATTTTTAACTTTTAATATTTGACCTTTAGATATACCATATTCTGGTATATCTTCTCTAACCTCAACTTCAAATTCAAAAGACAACATACAAATTACTCCTTTCTAGAATTTAAAACCAAAATATTGATTAATAAAATCTTTTTTTTGTGATGATAATTTTTTAGCTCCTTTTATAAGATTAAATAAAGAAGCCTTTTTTTTAGCTAATGATGTAATTTTTATTTTATTACCAGGAATCCATAAGGTTGGACCCATTTTGCCTTTAGTAGTGATTTTACAACAGAGAAAAATGTGTCCATCATTTAATTTTCTCTTTCGTAAAATTGCTACTTCTTCTCCCTCTTTAAAGTCTACTAGGTTAACGCTGTAATGGCTCCCGCTTTTGCATTCGCCATTTTTAATAGAATTCAACATTACACCTTTTATATACATATCTCACCTCCCAAAATATTTTTATTACCTTTATGTACTGTTAAATAGTTTAACAAATAACACTATATATGTCAACCACCTGGTTGACATTATTTTGTTTCGTTCTATTATATAGGGAGAAGTTTAAAACTAAATAAGGAGAGATATATCATGGGCAAAATAATGGCTTTACTAACTCCTCCTAGCCATACCCATAGAACGGCTGAGGAAAACTTAGGGTTAGGATATATAGCTAGTATTTTGCGTAATGCTGGCTATAGAGTTCACATAGTTGATGCTTGGATAGAAGGAATATCCATTCAAAAACTGATTGAGCGTTTACTATTGATAGGTAAAATTAATTTTATTGGAATTTCTTGCTACCGTAGCTCTCTAGATGAAGTGAAAAAAATAGTTTTAGAAATTCGTTCTAAAATTGGAAAAATGCCTATTATAGCAGGGGGATTTGGGCCGACTTTTTATCCGGAAGATTTTTTGGATATTGGAGTCGATATTGCTGTTATAGGCGAGGGAGAATATATAATAATAAATCTTCTGAAAGTTTTAGAAGAAGGTTATTCTCCGGAATCTATTCCTGGTGTTTCTTGGAAAGAGGGAAAGAAGGTAAGATTTGTTTAGGTGGATATAGTTATGAAATAAAAAATTCAGCTTCTCGATTGGTTTATAACTCTTTAAAAACTTGGCACAAATCTCACTGTGAAATTTACGATAGAGCCATTAATCCTATTAGTGCTCCAAAATCAATAGAAAAGACAGGATATCTTCTCTATCATAAGGTTTGTAAGTTGTTGATGAATAGAGATCTGTGGTTTTTTGGAGAGGTTTTAAAAATGGTTAAAAATGGATCCTCTGAATTTCTCGTAAAACAATTTACAGAAGAAGTTATAACTAATTCAGAGAGGCAATATGAAGAGATTAAGAGAGAATTAAACTTTCTTGATAAGGAATATGGGTTGTGTTATAAAGCTTTCCCGAACCCGTTTTTGTAGAAACATTCAGAAAGGAAAAGAAAATGAATAGTAGAAAGGCAAAAGTTGAAAATATAGGATGGACTTTAGGAAATGAATGTCCATATAGATGCTTTCATTGTTATAGCATGTTAGCTCGAGAGAAAGGTAAAAATTTATTTCCTGAAGCTGTGGAGAGAATTGTCCAACAGTTAAGTGTTAATGAAATAAAAACTGTAAATTTAGGAGGAAATGAACCTTTATTTACTAATGGTATAAATCCAAAGGACACTTTATTGCCTTTCATTATTGAAAAACTAATAGAGAAAGGCATAGTAGTTGGATTAACCACTGCTGGTATAACTATTAATTATCTAGCTGAACATTATTCAAAGATTTTCCAAGTCTTGAATGATGTTGATGTTAGTTTGGATAGTCCATATCCAGAAGAGCATAATACTAATAGAAGAGCTCCACTGTTTAAACAAGCGTTGGCGACATTAAATCTTTGTAAAGAGGCTGGAATAGAACATACTATAGTTATGTGCGGCATGTCCTGGAATCTTTCCGACCAACATATAGATGATTTGATTGATTTAGCTAGAAAGACTTCTAGTAATGTGCGTATAAACTACTTAAAACCTACTGAAGTCAAACATCTTCATGTTATGCCTTCCGCTAAACAGTTTTATGGATCAGCTTAAAGATTGATTAGTGCTTCTCAAGTTGAAGAGTTAGGAGAACCACTATTGGAATCATTATTTCTTGGTTCTGAATCTTCTAGAGGTTGTCCATGTGGAGTAAAATCATTTCGTATTCACTCAATAACTCCTGATGGTAGAGTGCCGGTTAGTCCTTGTGTTTATCTACATTCTTACAGAGTAGGTGATTTATTAGTCGATGATTTATACGATATAATCAATTCCCCTCAGTTTGAAGAGTTTAGAAAGCGAAACAGTAATCCGGATAAAATTGACGGATGTGCCAACTGTAGTTTTCTTTCCAGTTGTCGTGGTGGATGTGCGGCTCGTTCTTTCTTGTGTAGCAAGAATAAGGGAATGAAAGGGTTATGGAATAAAGATCCTTATTGCCTTTTAGATTTTAATCCTGATATTTTCTTAAAAAAGACCAAAGCTAAAATGGTCCAAAGTAGTAAAAAAATTCTTGTTCATAAAGATTATCTTTGCACGTTAATAGTTTCTCCTTAATATTTTCCATACAATACAGAGAAAAATTTGCTTTTTTCTCTGTTTTTTTATACAATTATAATATTATGAATAATATTTCTTACATTGGTAAGGTGGTAGAGGTAAAAATGGATAGACCTCTTGGAAGTAAACATCCTAAACACGGGTGGACTTATGGAACAAACTACGGATTTATTCCGGGAACTATGGCGCCAGACGGTGAAGAATTAGATGCCTATGTTCTAGAAGTAAATGAACCACTTGATACTTTTAAGGGAAAAGTGATAGCGGTTATCCATAGGACTAATGATGATGATGATAAATTGGTGGTAGTGCCGGAAGATGTGGAATTATTGGATGAAGAAATCAGAAAACAGACTCATTATCAAGAGCAGTGGTTTGAATCGGTTATACTGAGAGGTAAAACAGATACAGATAAATAGAAGAAAGAAAATAATAAATAAGTTATTAAAATATAAAATTTAGATAAGGTATCTTTAAGTACATGCTTTTGACATTAGTATATTATTTTGTTATTTTATAACAAGTTTTTTGATATGGAAATAATAGTAAAGGAGATCGCAAATGAACAAGAATATTGTATGCGGAATTGATTTTGGCACGACAAACTCCGCTATCGCTTTATTCGACGGAGAAGAAGTATTTTCAGTAGGAACATCTTTGGAAAAAGGCAAGACAATGCCTTCAATACTATTTTTCTCGGATTCTGGAAGGGTATCAGTAGGGAGACAAGCTCTACAAATGTATCTATCAACTAGAGGAAGAGGAAGATTAATTCAATCCTTTAAAAACTTCCTATCAGATCCAACCTTTACTTCCACGCTAATAGGAAGCAAAACTTATCGACTAGAAGATTTTGTTTCTTTAGTCATTAAAGACCTAAAGAGAGACGCGGAGGATTTAACCGGATATGCTTTAGATACAGCGATAGTCGGCCGTCCAGCTAGATTCTCTGACGATGATAGAAAAGACTCTTTAGTTAGCTGAAAGTAGGTTAATAGAAGCAGTTAAGAAATCTGGATTTGAAAAAGTGTCTATACAGATAGAACCAATCGCCGCCGCTTTTGACTATGAGCATAATCTAGATAGAGAAGAAACTGTTTTAGTGGCAGATTTCGGTGGCGGAACTTCCGATTTTACCATTATGAAGCTCTCTAAAGAGAGAAGGAAAAAGAAAGACCGGAAAGACGACATAATCGGGACAAATGGAGTGAGTATTGCCGGAGACGTTTTTAATGGAGTAATCATGTGGGAGAAGCTGGCAAAATATTTCGGCCGAGGGGCGGAGTATGAAACAATCAGCGGAAAGATGATGGACGTGCCGACAGCGCTACTTTGGCACTTAAGAGAGTGGCATAAGCTGCCTTTCCTTGATAATCCGAGAGATAAAGCATTAATCAGCCGATTACTTATGACTTGTACAGATAAAGAAGCTATTAAACGTTTCAAACAAGTTCTAGACCATCATCTGGGATTCAATTTGTTTCAATCAGTAGATAAAGCCAAATGTAAAGTTTCAAAAGAAGTGGAAAACGTGGAGATAGTCTTCTCAAGCGATTATTTCAAACTTCGGGAATTATTATTGAGAAGCGAACTTGGAATGATGTTGGACCGGGAACTTTCCAAACTAAATGACACAGTTTCTGAATTATTGGATTTTGTTAATTTAACCGAGAATAATATTGACACGGTTTTCTTAACCGGAGGCTCGTCTCATCTTATTCAGATTCAGAATATGTTTGAACAGAGATTTGGAGAGGAAAAGATAAAACGGCTCGGTTCTGGATTTATGAATGTGGCTCAAGGATTAGCGCTTAGTTCAGTTTATTTATAATCTCTTTATTTAAGTTTATTTAAACGCTCCTCAGTTGTTGGGGAGCTTTTTATTTTTCTTATTAGACTCTTAAATTTCTTTTTAATATTCTGTTCAGAAAATAATTTTTTGATAACTTTATTATTCCAAATAATAAGTTTTCCGTTAATCATAACTCCACTAATTCTCCCGTTATTTATAATATCTTTGTATAAATTATAGCTGTTTATATTTATTTTATTATCGAGAAAAGCAATATCTGCTTTTTTATTAACTTCTAAACTTCCTATCTTCTTATTGAGTTTAAGATTTTTTGATGCTTCAATAGTAATTAGATCAAAAATATTTTTTGCGCTCATTGTTTCTTTTTTTCTGTTGTGATATTCATATGCTGTCTTAGCTTCTTTGAGTAGATTGAGAGATTTTCCTGTAGATAAACCATCGGTAGCTATACTAACTCTACCATTATTTTCTATTATTTCCTTTAAATCTAATATTTTATTATCCACTATTATATTAGTGGAAGGACACTGTATTATATTACAGCCGGATTCAATAATATTTTGTAATTCTTTTTTTGTTACCCAATTACAGTGAATAAGATGAGTATATTTATTAAATAGCTTGGCTTCTTTTAATATTTTAATAGGACTTTTGTGCCAATATTTTTTTATAGAGTCTCTTTCTTTTTTAGTTTCTAAAAAATGTATAAATATTGGAAGTGTCTTGTTTGTTTTTTTAATTTTAGATATTTCATTTATTTTATTTTTATCAATAAATGGAAGAGAGTGAATAAATATTGCTAGGCTTCCTAAATCCATACTAATTTCTTTTTTCATTTTTTTTATATCTTCGTCTGTTTTATTATAAAATTTTCTTAGTTTATCACTATTCATAACCATAATTCCCGATATATATCTTACTCCCCATTTTTGAGCTGAATCATGCACTCTTCCGCCAGCTATAGTTGTTGTTCCGGATTTTAGAGATAAAAGTATAGAATAATCAGAAATGACATTCCTATAAGTTTCAAATTCTGGATGATCTTTAATTAGCTTTTCCGTTAGGTATAGATATTTTTCAAGAGAATATTTTAAAGGAAGAAAAAAAGGAAAAGCTGATTCTCCTAAGTGTATATGAGAATTTATTAGTCCGGGTATAGCTATTTTGCCTTGGCCGTTTATTATAGTGTTATTTTTATTATTTTTTACTTTAAATTTTCCAGAGCAAACTTTTAAAATTTTTTCATTTTCTACGACAATAAAGCCGCGTTTTATTATTGCGGAATTTTTATCTTGAGTTATAATAGAAATGTTTTTAAATATTGTTTTCATTCTATAAAAATAAAGGAGGGATAGTATCCCTCCACATTATTCTGGTTTTATAAAAATTGAAGATGTATCTCTTATTTTTTTCTGAACTTCATCTATACCAAGAGAACCATTAATAACAACCCAATTACTAGATGCTTCAGATAAATTTAAGAGAACTTGTCTTTGTCTTTCAAAAAACCCTTTTGTCATATTATCAAACTTAGACTTCTCTCTTTTTTCTTTATTCCGCTCCGAAGCGATATCTATTGGAGTGTCAATTAGGATTACCAAGGATGGTTTAGTATTATTTGTCGCTATATCAAGTAGAAATGACAAAACTTTAATGCCTAAACCAGTAGTTATACTGTGATAACTTAGAAATGAGCCATGTCCTCGATCGCTGATTATATGCTTTCCAGACGCCATTTGAGAAGATATGATCTGACTGTAAAGTTGTGTTTTTGATAAAAGAAAAGCAAACATTTCAGATTTTTTGTCTCTCGGGGTTTCAGATATTAGGATTTTTTTAATCTCATTTCCAAAATCTGTTCCGCCGGGTTCTTTTACAACTAGAGAATCAATCTTCTTCTCTATAAACCAGTCATGCAATAAATTACACTGAGTTGTTTTACCAGCTCCATCTATGCCTTCTATTTCTATAAGCATTAGGATCTCCCTTTTTTCTTTATTTGTTATACTAACTTATATTATATACCAATACTATTTTTTGTCAAATATTTTTACACAAGAGAGTATGGGTTCTGCGTGATATACTTAATATATATTTTCGCTTTATGCTTACACTAATACGGAATGTTTTTATTGTGGATGGATCTTTAAGAAAACCATACAAGGCTGATGTTTTAATTAGTAAAAATCATGTTTTATCTATAGGAGAAATATCTGAAAGAGAGAATTATTTAGTAGTGGAGGGAGAAGGTAGGTATTTGTCTCCCGGATTTATTGATGTTGAATATCAAGGCTTAGAAAGTTTTATTTTACAAGATAGAGAACAGAGACATTATTTAGAAAATGGCATTACTACCTTAGTAGTTGGGCACAGAGGAAAATCTTTGGCGCCAATTTTTAAAAAAGAATTAGAGATACTGGGGGCCTCACTAAATAGAAATTGGGGAAGCTTTAGAGATTTTAGAGAAACCATTAAAAATAATAAATATGGCTTAAACTTTGTAAGTTTAGTGGGGGATTTTAATATCAGATCATCTTTTGGTTCTTTATATAAGGGGGGGATGACAGCTATTGATAAAAATTCTTTTTTATCAGTTTTATATAATTCTTTAGCGTCTGGAGCTTTGGGATTGTCTAGTAATATGGGAGGAGGCTTTGATACACATTTAGACGATTTAAAAAAAAATACTCAATTTACTTTAGGTCACAAAAGAATGGTTTCGGTATCTTTTTCTAATTTAGATTTTAATAAACGAAAAGAAATACTTTTAATATTACTGCGAGAAAAAAGGAAAATTAATAGGGGACTAGTTTTTATTTCTGATATAAATTTAGAGGATATATCTTATTTAAAGCGTAGTAGAGCTCTAAATGAAATACTAGCTAGTTTTACGCCGGTTTCAAAAACTGATTTTATCACTTTATTTGAAAATAATAATTTATTTCCTACAAACAAAGGAGGTCAAGGTGAGATATTTAAAGAAATAATAAAAATGGGACTAAAGAGACAAGAAGGGTTAAGTATTGAAAAAGTAATTAATAAAATAACTCAAAAACCGGCTCTAAGTATGGGAGTATTTGATAGTTATGAAATTAGAAGTGGCTTTAGGGCAGACTTAGTTTTATTTGATAGTTTAGCAAATATTAATGAAGTATTTGTGGCTGGTGAAAGAGTAAAAAGTGGTAATTTGAGTAATAATTTAGCCGGTAAATTTTATTATGTGGCTTAATAAATTATTACCTTTTAAAAAAAAGAGGGGAGAAAATAACCCAGATTATGTAATTTTGTTTGGAGTTTTATTTTTGGTTGTTTTTGGTTTATTAATGTTATCATCGGCCTCTTCTGAAATTGGTTTAAATTTAAATAACGATGCTTTGTTTTTTTTAAAGACACAGATATTAAAGGGGGTTTTAGTTGGAGGCATATTTGGTCTTATTTTATATTTTATTGATTATAAAATATTAAAAAAATTAGCTTTACCATTATTAATTATAAGTATCATATTACTCATTCTTATTTTTACTCCCCTTGGTGTTAGTGAAAAGGGAGCCACTCGTTGGCTTGATTTAAAAATTATAACTATCCAACCAGCCGAGATTATTAAATTTACTTTTATTTTATATCTGGCTTCTTGGTTATCGGGTAAGGAAGGCGTAAAAAGAAAAAAAGATATTAAAGCGGGATTATTGCCATTTTTAATTATAGCGGGAATTATTAGCGCTCTTTTAATTAAACAACCGGCTACAAGTATTGTAGCTATAACCATGTTTTCAGCTTTAATTTTATATTTTTCTTCTGGAGCTAAAATGAGTTACATAGGAGGGGTAATGGTGCTTGGGCTTTTGATGATTATATTTGTCACAATGACGACACCTTATAGACTGGAACGTGTGACATCTTATTTTTCATCTAAAAACCAAAGTGATGAGTATATTAGGGGGCCGGGATATCATTTAAATCAAGCTTTAATTACTATTGGCTCTGGGGGATTGTTTGGAGTTGGTTATGGTAATTCTATTAATAAAACAAAATATTTACCAGAACCGATTGGAGATTCAATATTTGCTGTTATAGCCGAGGAATTTGGTTTTATAGGAACTTCTATTTTAATAGCTGTGTTTTTAATGATTATTATACGTGGTTTTATTTTAGCGCAAAAAACTAAAGATGAGTTTATAAGATTAACTTTTATTGGTTTTACATCTATTATTGGATTACAAACATTTGCGCATATTGGTTCTATTTCTGGGGTTATTCCTATGACTGGGGTACCACTTCCTTTTATAAGTTATGGGAGTACGGCACTGGTTGTGTTTTTATCAATGACGGGACTGATGCTTAATATGTCACGCGCGGTCTAGTTTTTTGTTATACTATATATAATATATGAGAAAAGTACGTATTTTATTAACAGGGGGTGGAACTGGGGGGCACATATATCCTTTAATTGCGGTCAAAGAAAAATTAGTTGATATTTCTAATCGTCACAGTTTTCAGGCTGATATTCGTTTTATGGGTTCGGCTCAAAAATGGGCGACTGTGCTTGAGGGATATGGATTAAAGGTTTATCAAATTGCTGGTAGTAAGATAAGAAGATATTTTTCACCTTTAAATTTTTTAGAGCCATTTATTTTTGCATATAGTTTATGCCAGGCTTTTTTAAAATTATATTTTTTTATGCCTGATGTAATTTTTAGTAAAAGTGGACCGGGATCTTTTTCAGTAGTACTAGCCGGATTTTTTTACAGAATACCGATAATAATTCATGAATCAGATGCTTATCCGGGACTATCTAATAGGTTAGCCTCACATTTTGCTAATAGCATTGCGCTTGGCTTTAAAGAAAGCGCTTCATACTTTAAAGGGAAAAATGTCCAAGTTACAGGCAACCCGGTGAGAGATGATTTATTAAATAATCGTGATGAACAAGCTTTGGCTAAAAGATTTTTTAGTTTTAAGCCTGATAAAAAAGTTATATTAGTGATTGGGGGTTCCCAAGGAGCCGAATCTATAAATGATTTTATAATAAGTATGGCGCCAGAGTTATTAAAAAAATACCAAATTTTACATCAAACTGGCGTGGATAATTTTGCAGAAAGTAGAGGGGAGCTTGAATTTATATCAAAAGATATTGATGATGAAAATAAAAAAAATTATAAGATAGTAGCGTATTTTAATAAAGATTTAAAAGAGGCCTACAGCGCAGCTGATTTAGTGGTTTCTCGGGCGGGGGCGGGCTCTATTTTTGAGATGGCAGCTTTTTCTAAGCCAGCAATATTAATTCCTTTAAGAGGGCACCAAAGATATAACGCCCATGCTTTTACTGAAGCTGGGGCCGGAAAAATTATTGAACAAAATAATTTATTACCATCCGTATTTTTAGTTCAAATTCAAAAAATATTAGAGCATGAAGATGTTTTAGAGGAGATGAAAAAAGCGTCGCAGGAGTTTTATATACCGAACTCAAGCCAGATGATAGCTGAGGAGATTGTAAGACTGACTATATAAATTAATATTAACTTTTAACCAATTATGGAAATATTATATTTTTTTAT
>Ga0210050_1001447_pt1 | contig 25518 bp, 23 predicted proteins | sample CryGey132114_all_FD_185463 | JGI IMG/M metagenome (GOLD analysis project Ga0210050, IMG submission 185463) | Groundwater microbial communities from aquifer - Crystal Geyser CG22_combo_CG10-13_8/21/14_all (SPAdes) (version 2) | ecosystem: Environmental > Aquatic > Deep subsurface > Groundwater ... | reverse complement strand
GCGGGGCAGACAAAATGGTACATCAACAAGGAAACATTATGACTCTTACGGATAAGCTCGCTCATGAGCCTATCCTACACAATTCGTAGCAAGCTACGGGGAATTAAACCCTTAAAAACTTATTAAACCCTTAAAAACTTATTAAATCAGATAACACACCCTCTAGATCGGCAGAGGTTACATTGGTCCAGTTAGAATTATCATCCGATTCTTCAATTTGCGGGACATGGGTACCATCTGTAACCGTGCCTACACTGAAAACCACGACAGAACCCTCAAAGCCTTGCAGGTCAACACCAAGTCCGTTAATGTTTGCTATATAATTATCCGGATCAATGGAATTGACCGCATCTACATGGTTTTTAAGATCTTTCATTTTTTTCTCCGTCAAAATATTTAAAAGGGGTTGGAGCATTTCGCTGTTATGCGGCAGTTTTTTGAATAGCAAAGGCTTCGAAGTTAGCCACATCACCACCGGTACGCTTCGTGGTATAAAACAACACAAAAGGTTTGGAACTGAAAGGATCACGAAGAACCCTCAGCCCCATCCGGTCAACAATGGTGTAGGCCTGCCTGAAATCACCAAATGCTACAGACATGGAGTTGGCCACCACTTGCGGCATATCTTCCATACGTTCAATCGGGTGACCCAGCAAGGTTTGTGGTTCGCCCTCCTGGAACCCAGGTTGCCAAATGTATGAACCACCCGAGTCTTTCAACTTGGAAACTTCTTCAATGGCGCTTCGTGACATCAACCACCGGGCATTAGGAATGTAGGAACTTTTCAAAGTGTAAAACAAAGCGCGCAGGCCATCCGCCGTCAAAGAGCTGGCGTTTCCAGAGTTGACTTGTTGCACCTGGCCAGGATTAGTTGTGCCTGCCAAGTAAGTCAATATACCGCGCGGTTTTCCAACACCATCCCCATTGATAAACGCGGAGTTTTCAATACGCGCCATCTTGTCGGCAATTTTCACCGACAACCAGGACTCCACATCAATACGAGAATCATCCAGCAGGGTCTGCGTCGCTTTCGGCATGGCGTAAAGCTCATGAACAGGAATTCTACGCACTCCAATCTGCGGGGTACTGGTTTCAGTGCGGGCAGACCGCTCCGAAGTCCATCCGCTGTCAGCTTCGTTAAGATCTTCAGGAATTTCCAGAGCATCGCTTGAGATGGTCTGGACTGTGGCAATGTTACGCATGGGCGAAGTTTCATAAACTTTTTGAATGGCCTGTTGAGATATTTCAGAAGTCATCCAATATCCACCGTCCGGATCGCTGTCAGTTGCAAGGAGTTTGACTTCCTGCGGAGTTAAAAATCCTTCTCCCTTTCTAAGGTAATGAACAACCGCTTCTTTTCTTGCGCTGGCAAACGGATCCCTTTCCTTGCTTTCCTGCCTTCCCAGAATTGGGCGTTCGAGTTTGGTTTCCACCCGTTCCAGTCTCTCTTTAACCTCCGTCAGGTTTTGAATCTCTTTAGCCACGCGGTCGACTTGCTCCTCAAGAACCGGATCGGCGTAACCTTTTTTCTGAATTTCGTTCAGGCGTTGATCATTTTTGACCTTGTGTTCCATAAATGCCTGATTGAGCTCCTCAACAAGCTGTTTAATCTCTTCCATTTCAATCTCCTTCAATAAAAAAGACCCTCGCCAGACCTATTACGAATAGTTTCCCTTATAATAAGGAACAAACTCGTTATTATTTGGCCTGAGGAAGGTCTAAAATTAGAAATTCTGGTTAATTCAAACTCCCTTTACAGAGTTCAAAAGGCGACGCAGGGAAAGTTGTAAAGGCTCCCAATCCCGGATATCGGCTCCCATTGCCAACCTTTGTGAGTGGGAATCCGGCTCACAATTATCGGAAAGGAGTGATTTTAAATTATCGATTGCGCGCTGGGTTTGTCGCTCGTCCAACCCCACGGCATTTTGCAAAAACTGACCGATCAATTGTTCTTTTGCCTTAACACTGACCACTCCCGCCTGAGGGTTCATGGGAAACGTAACAACGCTGTATTCAAAAAGTTGAATTTCTTTCAACCGACGAATGCCGGAACGTTTACGATCCGGCTCTTCCTTGATCGTTCGAAACCCGATAGAGAGTCCCGTGCGTCCGCCAATGCTTTGGGCCATTTTCATAAGGCTATGACGTTCCCGTGCCATTTTTACATTAAGATCAAGCAGTCCGCGTACGAACAAACCACGTTCATCTTCATGTGCTTGAACATTCCAGCCAATCTGCCGGGTGGGGTCATGGTGGTCAAGGATGGGGATGCGCCCCCGGCTCTCCTTTAAGGTTTTATTGTAAGCTCCTTTTTCCACCACATCCCCACCCAGATCGACAGATCCAAAAGTGGAGGCATAGCCCGAGAACTCCCCAGCATCATTAAGCTCATCCAGGGCAAAGGGAAACGATTTGATTTCTTTCATGATGATTCACTCCCGGAGTTTGGGTAATGGTTTAACGAAAGCCTGTCTCCATCTGGGACATCATCAAACCCAACCATATGGCGTTTTTCATTTACCGTTAAAAATTCACATTGATTCACCCGGTTCCACAATGCTTCCTGATCTTCCGACAAAGCCTCAATACCATCCTTGTCATAATCCAAAAAGAGATCATCACCAAAACGGGGTACCAACCAATTATTCAAGCCATCACGAAGCCGATTAAGAAATGGGCAAACCACTTCGGTATATAAAGCCTTTCGCGCCTCTTTGCGGTTCTGGTATGTAGCAGGACCCAACCCCACCAATTCCGGCGGAACATTGAATACTTGCGTTACCTGGAGTGCGCTCATTTTCAAACCTTCAATCCAATCCATGTCTTTGGGAGAAATTCCCAGTTCCTTCCATTCCAGGTCCTGCTCCAAAAGCAGAGGTTCCCGGGCATTGTTGACACCCTGAATCTGCCGCCGCATTTCGGTTTTCAAGCGGTCAAACTGATCATCCGTCAAGCGTTGCTTGCAGGTCAAGGCACCGGAAGGAACCGCCGCGTTTTGTAACAATGATGCGTTCCACTTATCGCCCGAGTTAAGTTTGTCAATAGCCAGGGCCGCAACTTGAACCGGAGATAGGCCATACCAGTCATCAAGTGGATTAAATAGTTTCAAATGTAAAATCCGGTCACGTGGAAACTCAACTCTATTTCCGGAAGCCGTGTACTCATAACCCCCAACGTAATGGACCGCATCGGGAATGACTTTCATCCGGTCCGGCCTGAGAACATAAAGTTCTTTCGGTAAGCCGGAAGGACCACCACCCGTTGGCCCCACGGCCTCCATATAAGTATTTCCGGAAATATAGAGATGACAAACCATGGACTCAATCAGCTCATATTTTCCCTGAAGGGGATTGGGCCGGGCTAACAAATCCAGCAGAGGGTGTTGGGACACCTCTCGCCGTTCCCCTCCCGGTAATTTTCGAAACAGAATCCAGGGCACGCCGGCACTTGCCGAAGCAATTTCCTTAACACAGGAAAACGCAACGCTGTTTTGGGTAAATCCCTCTTTCGCCAAAGAAGCATAATCGGTTTTGCTGGAAACTCCTTGCCCTGCAGGCAACCATAAGGTCAAGGCTCGGGTGACAGAACTCTCTTTTTTCTGGAAGCTTCTAAACAAGTCGATAAATTTCATAAATTAATTTTAAATTGTTTGAACGGAAACCCGGTAAATCGAATAGCGAAACACCCCCCTTACCAGTGAGGGCTTTGCATAACGCCGGGAGATTCTTCGCTTACGCTCAGAATGACATGCAGAAACCATCGTATTGTCATCCTGATGAGCCTTGGCGAAGAAGGATCTCGCTTTTTCTCAATACAGAACCACGTTATGCAAAGGTCTCCTTACCAGTAGTGGCGAAAAACTTTTCGCGACTACTGGTAAAAGGCAAAAGATATTCCCGGATTGCAGATATCTTTAAACCGGTTTATTTTTTCCTGCTGTTTTAAAAGGTTTTGAATAACGGGATCACTGAGATAATCCTGAGGTATGTCGTTCTCAAAAGGACTAAATTCGTTTTCCGGGTCAAAAGATTCAAAAACATTTTCCAGGTATTTTGTAGCCATTTATTTTCCTCCTCTCAGCGTTTCAGGATGTCATTTACCTCTGCGGGGCACGAAAGCAAAAGAAAAATATCACGCCCGCGCCCCCACCCGTCATTCCCGCGCAGGCGGGAATCCAGTAGTAGGGGCGACCGGCCGGTCGCCCGTACATGAATCGCCCCTACACAATCACAAACTGCTTATCTTCAACTTCATAGGTGGGCGAGGTTGTAATTACTAAGTCCGGGTGCTTTTCCCAAAGAACCTCGTCCATGTTGCCTTGAAAAGCGGTATCGGAAATCCTTGCGCCAACAACCAGATTCCCCGAGGGGTTATCTAAAAGGCCGGAAGGTGTAACAACTCCCAAAAGAACACCGTTTACATACCAGCGATAATTTCCAGCCCCGTCATGGTTAACCCTATGGGCTGTCCAGGTGTTCAACGGGAACGTATAATTCCATAAAGCTTTAAACGCTCCATTAGAGGCAATTCCTATTTTCTCCATTGATGAATTCCATGTATGGGAGAAGTGAAACCCCGCACCCCCCCAGCCACTGCTTGCATTTGACATGAATACGCGATTCATGGGATTGGTTGTTGCCCTTAATCTGAAACTGGCCTGAAATGGAATTGAATCTGTAATATTCCAATCTGTTGCAGGAGGATAATAAAGGCGACCATCCTCCCCGCCATTTGCACTCCTGTACATTGAGCCAGCCCCAAACACTTGTTGGGTGGCGTCAATAATTGGCGGTGTGGATCCAGCAAGAGTTGGAGTTCGATTGTGGATTGATGAATCCGCAAAATCCGAATCAAAATTCAGCAATAATTTTGCGTGGGCCGAAGGGATAGGGAACCCATCGGGTTTTCCAACGCCCCTGATATTCGTCAACCCCATTCCCATTCCAAGTTTCATCAGTAGAGCCCCACGATGTCGGTTGCCGTGGTAAGCGTGGCCTCAACTCTTTTAACAGAAACTGGTAAAACCGCACCCGCTGGAACGTTTTTAAAAATAACCGCCGAAATTTCTTTGGCCAGAATGGCTGAAACATCACCCGCTCCGCCTACAAACAAAGATCGACAGGTGATAGGTAGATCTATGGCATCATCGGGTGTAACGACAAATGCGTTACGAGCCGGGCTAGTGAGGGCCGCCTCATGTTCCTTGAAAGGATCTGTCATAAAAAGCTCCTTTAAAAATTTACATATAATTAATAAACAAAACCCATTAGTTTTTTCAGGCAACCCGCCGGATTCGAGGGCCGTTAAAGCCCTTGTTGATAAGGTTAAAAAGCATCTCCAGAGCATCAGGCCCATCATCGTGGCTGGCTTTAGGAAAATATTTTAACTGTTCCAAAAAAACGGTCTGGTTCCTTCGGAATCGAATTAGTCCATTTTTAATATGGGGTTGTAGTTTCGAAATCCGCAGAGTTTTATCATTGATAGGGCGAACCCCTTCCACCGGGGGATATATTTTTCGTTTAGCTCCTTCTTTAATCACTTGGTCCTTGAACAATTGTTGAAATTGAATTTCCTCAATAGCGATTCCTTCAAACTGGTATTGATGGTGGTAATCAAAAAGCGCTTCCATGATCAAATCTGGATGCCGTTTCTGAATATCCGCGTGGATAATGTCAATAATCCCATCGGGCTGAAGGGCTCCGATGAGGATGGCTGACGGATCAGCCCTGTTGGAGGATGAGCCCATGGATGGGTCAATGGAACAATAGAACCTGGTTTCCTTTTGGATGGGTACCGGTTCGGGCGCAAAACAAAACCATTCTTCCTGGAACAAACAATCCTCGGGATTAACCGGCTCGTTCTGTTTTTCAGAGTCAAAATAGGCCGGACCATCTGAAACCTTCATGGTCATCAGATAATAGTAATTTTCTACTTCGGGCCAGAGGACGCACGTGCCCCGTAACATTTCTTTTTGATGCCTGGAAAAAAATTTCTCGGCCTCTTCTCCCGCATCCCGAGAGCGGGAGGTGTAAATTCCTTCCCACTTTTCCCAAAGCTGGGAAGAAGACCAGCGAATAACTGCCTGCCATTTTTTGCTATTCCAGCCTGGCCGTGTCAATAATCGGGCCAGTAGGGAATCGTAATGAAGAAGTGTGCCGATAACGATATAAACGGTGTATCGGCCGCCAATCTTCATCACAGCTTTAAAGAACCACTTGCGGTCCTTTTCTCTTTGTTCCGGAGAATCGATGTTCTCATCGTCCTCCAGGTCATCACAAATAACCAGGTCAGGCCGCCGATTTCCATGCCGGGCTCCCCGCATTCTCTTACGTTTTCCCCAGCAACGGACGGCAATCCCATTTTCGGTTATTAGTTTTGCCGCTTTCCAGGTGCGACCGGGACCACAAGCTTCGGGAAAATCCGCCATCAACCTTTCATTGGCTTCCAGTTCGGATTTAATGCCATCAAGAAATTCTTCGGCCTGTTCCGCAGTGTCAGAAATAATAACGATGAATTTTCTTTTTGCCCCGGCAATACACCAGAGCGGCAGAATGAGCGTACTAAGGGTAGATTTGGCATTGCCGCGTGGAGCGGCTAATGCTTCTTTTCCTCCTTTACCGGATGATTCAGAATTATTGATTTGTTGCTCATAGCGCGAAAACATATCTTCATGCATGGATGAAGGTTTTGCTGTTAAATGGTGAGGAAAGTATTTCTGGGCAAAATACTTAAATTCTTTTATAGCCCGGCTTCTGCGGTTGTCTCTTTCTTTTTGGCTGGTTTTACCAAATGGTTTAAGGAGCTCCTTGATGAAGATCCCTGTTTTATATTTTGGTTCAATGCTTTTTTTCCTTCGGGTTGCCACCATGTTTGTTTAACTTTTTCCTCAATTTCTTCTATGTGGTTCCCCACAAAATTGGCCGCGCTAATTTCCCCATTTTCTGCAAGAAAAAGGGCAACTGTTTTTAATGCTTCTGAAAGAAGCCAGTCCGGGTCCATGCTTTCAACCTGAATGCGGGTCTTAATGGTTTCCAAAATTTTTCCGGCATAGGCACAATAAACTCGATGAGTTTTTAAATCGTCAGGAAAATCAAGAATCAAGTTCAAAATAATTTTTTTTAATTCATCAAGCCCCAGGAACAATTCATCAAGACGATCCAGGTTGGCCGATAAAGGTTTAGACATTTCTGTTTTCTCCTGCATGCAGGGCACCGACGATCTGGTTCACCGATTTTGCAAGTTCATTTAACTGTTTAAATATTCTGCCTATCAAAGCTTCGTTTTTCCCGACAGCAACATAAAATACTTTCTTGTCGACGTATTGCTCAAACAGGTATTTTTGGTCATCTTGTCTTACCCGCTCAAGATCGCGGAGGGTACTTTCAATCTCATTAAGATTTTCTTTAAATTCACGGAACCGGCGAAGATTTTCCGCCAGCATCCAACGTACCAGCCAGCCAATGGTTCCTAGTCCCAGCAAAAGCAAGAGCGAAATCCACGGGGTGAGAGCTCGAAATAATTCAAGATTCATGACATCGATTTAATAATCGTAAACGCATCATTGCCGTTAACCCGCATGGGGAAAGTGGATATTTTTTATTATTTCAGAGGTAATATCTTTTTGATTTTTTTGGATCCCCGCCCGCAAGGTGGTGAACCCAAAGGCTTCAAAAAGGTTTATCATTTGCTCACCATTTAAAAATTGGACCAGTGTTAAATCACCCGTGATCAAATGCGCCAGTGAAGTCACGACCATTAATGCAGAAATAATGTACGTTTTTTTTCCTTTCAACCAATCCATTCCAATATATCTCCTGTTAAAATTAAAGGGGAAGAAAAGGCCGGGAAATTCCGGCCTTTTCTCTAAGGTGGGCAAAGCCCGGTGCGCAGAAGGCTTGGTTGGAAATTTGAAAAATTGGGCTAACTTTAAAAAAGTGAAATTAAAACCTTTTTTAAAAAAACAGCCAAAAAAAGACTCCTAAGCCGACCCTCTTAACCATGTAATCAAGAACAAGGTCTCGTTCCTCTAAGTCCTTGGAACAATGCCGTTTTTAACTTTTAAAAATTAGGTATCGAGAAAAAGATTGATCATTGGGAGAGCCAGTTAAAAAAACATTTTTGAAAACTTTTGTAATTACTGATGTTGGAGAGCTTTGATCTTGTTCCGGGTTTTAGAGGTTGCTTTTAGAGCCCTTCTTTTATATATTGAACGCCTATTTCCCCCCACAACTCATTATTTGTTTCCAAAAATTATGGAAGTCAAAGAAACTCTTTGGAAAAAGTGTTTAGAAAAAATTGAAGAGCAGATACTCCCTGAAAGCTATACCACCTGGTTTTCGCCCACGTATCCCCGGACCTTTGATGATGGTTTGATCACTATTGCGGTTCCCAATCAATTTTATAGAAAGTGCCTCATAGAAAATTACCGAGACCTGATAGAAACCACCTTGAAATCTGTCACAGAAAAACCCATCTTGGTAGATTTCTGCATAGAATCTGAAATTTCAGCCCAAACGGATCAAAATAAAGAGGCCGCAGAAACTCCGGTTGTTGAGCTTGCGGAACACCCCTATCTACCCGTTTCGTCATCTCTCAATCCCAAATACAATTTTTCAACCTTTGTCGTTGGTTCAAGCAATCAATTTGCCCATGCCGCGGCCCTGGCCGTTGCCACGAATCCATCTATTGCCTACAATCCCTTATTTTTATATGGTGCTGTCGGTTTGGGGAAAACACATCTTCTGCATGCCATTGGTAACAAAATTTGCGAGGACAACCCTGGGTCCCGGGTCCGTTATATTTCTGCCGAGAGCTTTACCGTTGACCTTATTGAATCCATCAAAAGAGATAAAATGCCGTTTTTCCGCAAACGGTATCGGCCTCTGGATGTCTTGCTTGTTGATGATATTCAATTTATTGCTGGCAAGGAGCGGACTCAGGAAGAGTTTTTTTATACCTTCAACACTCTTTACGAGTCGCATAAACAGCTGGTCATTTCCAGCGACAGGTATCCCAAAGATATTCAAAATATGGAAGAACGGTTACGGTCTCGATTTGAGTCCGGGTTGGTGGCAGATATCAATCCCCCAGATTTAGAAACCAAAGTCGCCATTTTGTATAAAAAAGCGGATTTTCATCAAAAGCTCATTCCACAAGATGTGGCTATCTTCATAGCGAGCAATATAAAGTCTAATATCCGGGAATTAGAAGGGTTTTTGCTCAGGGTAATAGCGTATTCCTCCTTCACACATCGAAAGCTTGATCTGGAGCTAACCAAAGAAGTATTGAAAGATTTTACTCTGGATAAAAACAAGCACTTTACCATCAATAATATTATCAAGTTTGTAGCAGGATATTATGGGCTTAAAGTTTCGGATATTAAGTCAAAAAGGCGTACCCGCGACATTTCCATTCCCCGGCAAATAGCCATGTTTTTATGTCGGGAACACACCAAATCATCTCTCCCTGAAATTGGTCGCCAGTTTGGCGGCAAAGATCACACAACAGTGATTTTCTCCTATAAAAAGATATCTAATTTAATTAAAGAAAACAAAGATTTACAGACGTCCATTCGAGAAATAATGGATCTTATAGAAAAAGGATAACCTGTCTAAAACTTGTTAAAAAAACCTGAATAAAACACACAAAATAAGGTATAATTAGAAGAGTAAATTTTAATCCCCCCTTTACTCAGAAAATTGCATTTTTAACAACAGTTTCTTCTATTAAATCTACCTTTAAAATTGAAAACTTAGCGGACTTTTCCACATACTTTCAGGCCCTACATCTACTACAAAATATAAATATAATTTTTATCTTATAAAGTTATTATTAAAACATCTATGAACACACCCCAAAAAACTACTTACGACTCCTCCAATATTAAAATTTTAGAAGGATTAGAAGCTGTTCGAAAAAGACCCGCCATGTATATAGGGGGGACCGGTATAGACGGCTTGCATCACCTGGTTTTTGAATTGGTGGACAATAGTGTGGACGAGGCCATTGGCGGTTTTTGTTCTGAGATAGAAATTGTATTGCATATCAATGGCACGGTCACGGTTTTGGATAACGGACGAGGTATCCCTGTTGACATGCATTCAGACAGGAATATTTCAGCCGCGGAAGTGGTGATGACGGTTCTCCATGCCGGAGGCAAGTTTGATAAAGATACTTATAAAGTATCAGCGGGTTTGCATGGTGTTGGTGTGTCGGTGGTCAATGCTCTATCAGAAACATTGCGTTTGGAAATAAGAAAGGATGGAAAGGTTTATACCCAGAAATATGAAAGGGGAAAACCTGTTACGCCTTTAGAGGTTACTGGAAAAACAAGTTCATCAGGAACAAAAATAGTTTTCAAACCGGATTCGGGAATTTTTGAAGATTTAAATTTCAGGTTCGAGATTTTATCCAACCGCCTTCGGGAATTGGCCTTTTTAAATAAAGGCGTAAAAATACATATTCATGATGAAAGAGACGGAAAAGACAATGAGTTCTTGTTTGAGGGCGGAATACGTTCTTTCATAGAGCATCTTGGAAAAAACAAAAAAAGTATCCATCCAGACCCCATTTATATTGAGCGAAGTAAGGATGACTGTGACCTGGAAATGGCACTCCAATACAATGACAGTTATTCCGAAGAAGTTTTTACCTTTGTCAATAATGTCAATACCCGGGATGGCGGTACCCATTTAAGTGGTTTTAAATCCGCTTTGACGAGAACCATTAACAGTTATGCAACGCAGAACAATCTGTTAAAAAATGTTGGAGTTACCCTGACGGGAGATGATGCCCGAGAAGGGTTGATACTGGTATTGAGTATTAATATCCCTGAGCCTCAATTTGAGGGACAAACAAAGGGAAAGCTTGGCAATACCGACATAAAGGGAATAGTTGAACAAATTGTCAATGAAAAGCTGGGACAAGTATTTGAAGAACAGCCTGAGGTAGCCAGAAAGATTGTCGCCAAAGTTATAAGCGCCGCTCAAGCGCGGGAAGCCGCAAAAAAAGCCAAAGACCTGGTCCGAAGAAAAAGCGCGTTGGTAGTAAGTGCGTTGCCAGGAAAACTGGCAGATTGTTCAGAAAAAGATCCTGCTCTTTCTGAAATTTATATTGTAGAGGGAGACTCGGCGGGGGGTACTGCAAAGCAAGGCCGTAACAGGAGGTTCCAGGCTATTTTGCCAATGAGAGGTAAAATACTCAACGTAGAAAAAGCGCGTACAGAAAAAATGATAGCGAGTGAACAGATTCGCACTCTCATTACTGCGTTGGGAGCGGGAATTGGGAATGACTTTAAAATGGAAAATCTCCGTTACCACAAAGTTATCATAATGACGGACGCGGATGTTGACGGAGCTCACATCAGGACCCTGCTTCTTACTTTCTTTTTCCGTCAAATGCCCCTATTGATTGAAAATGGTTATCTGTATATTGCCCAACCCCCGCTTTATAAAGTAAAAAAAGGGAAAAAAGAGAATTATTTAAAAGACGAAAAACTCCTATTCAAATTCTTGATGGAACAAGGTATAGAAAAACTTGAGATCACTACAAAGACCGGCCAAACGATAACCAGGCGGGAGCTTAACCAGCTTATAAACAATTTATACCGGTTTGAAGAGTGTTTTGAGCGAGTTGTGAAGAATAATATCCCACGGGCAGTTGTAAACGTTCTAATTGGGCTGAATGTAAAAAGAGAAACATTTACAAGCCTGGAGCAGGTTATAGGAGTAATCCTTCAGGTTCTCGACTCTCTGATAGACGAAGAAAACCGGGGAAAATACGCATACAAGTCCCAGTACCTGAATGTTCCTGTTCACTTCAAAGACAGTGTAGACATCAGCCCCGAAAAGGAAAATCGATTAAAAGAATTTTTAATAGAAATAGACCGTGACGGGAACAATGGGGTTTTTGCCAAAACCTCTCATGATTTTAAAAAGGTGGATTTGAACCAGGAGCTGAAGGATGTTCATTTCCAGTTGGAGTTTGACCCTGAAACAGCGAACTACCAGATAATAATGTTTGGCTCTAATAACGGGAGAGATTTCCAGTTAAAACTTAATGTGGAGTTTATGGAATCAGTGATTATCCAGAATATCCTGGAAGTTTATCAACCCCTCAAAGAAACCGATCACCCACCTTTTATTTTAAACAATAATGGGGAAAGCACGACCGTTAATTCCAAGCACGATTTATTGCAAGCGGTTTTGGATATGGCTAAAAAGGGAATTTATATCCAGCGTTATAAAGGTCTTGGTGAGATGAATGCCGAGCAACTCTGGGAAACAACGATGGACCCGGAAGTCAGAATTCTTTTGCAGGTCAGGGCCGACGACCTGGTTGCTTCGGAAGACCTGTTCACCATTTTGATGGGAGAAGAGGTAGAGCCTCGACGCGAATTTATCGAGAAAAATGCACTGCAAGCCCGGAATGTGGATATTTAGAGGCTAAAAGAAACGCCATTGCAATAGATGATGTCCCCAGTTCATACATACGAAAGGTATTTGAATGCCGGAAACGATTGAGCCGATCAACATAGATGATGAAATGAAAAATTCGTACCTTGATTACGCAATGAGCGTAATCATTGGACGAGCCCTGCCAGATGTCCGGGATGGGTTGAAGCCGGTTCATCGCCGTGCTCTTTACGCGATGCATGAAACCGGCAATGTCTGGAACAAGCCCTACAAAAAATCTGCCCGTATCGTCGGTGATGTAATGGGTAAATACCATCCTCATGGAGATCAGGCGATTTATGACACTATCGTTCGTCTGGCGCAGGAGTTTTCCCAAAGACACCCACTTATTGATGGCCAGGGGAACTTTGGTTCAATAGATGGCGATTCTGCCGCCGCCATGCGTTACACAGAAATCCGCATGGAAGAGATCACCGGTGAACTGCTCCGTGACCTGGAAAAAGATACCGTTCAATTTATTCCCAACTATGATGATTCGCTTAAAGAACCTTCCGTTTTACCCGCAAGTTTTCCACAGTTGCTGGTCAACGGTTCGTCGGGAATCGCCGTTGGTATGGCAACCAACATTCCTCCCCATAACCTGACAGAAGTCATTTCTGCCACAGTTCACGTTATTGAAAACCCCGATTGTACGGTGGAAGACCTTATTGCGCTAATGCCGGGTCCCGATTTTCCAACCCGAGGAATCATACAAGGAAGAAACGGAATATGGTCTGCTTATAAAACAGGCCGGGGCATTATCCGGGTTCGAGGACGCGCCGAGATTGAATCTATGGAGAAGGGTGACCGGGAGCGCATCATCATCAATGAACTTCCATATCAGGTTAACAAAGCCAGGATGGTGGAAAAAATCGCCGAACTGGTACGAGACAAGCGACTGGAGGGGATTTCAGACCTGAGAGATGAATCAGACCGGGAAGGAATCCGGGTTGTGGTGGAGTTGAAAAAAGGCACCGTGGCCCAAGTGGTTTTAAACGCCCTTTATAAAAATACCCAGCTTCAGGACACCTTCGGAGTCATTTTGTTGGCCTTGGTGAATCAACAGCCCAAGGTTCTTAACCTGAAAGAGTTTTTGCACCATTTTATTTTGTTCCGGAAGGAAGTGGTGACCCGAAGGACGGAGTTTGATTTAAAGAAAGCCCGCGAGAAAGAACATGTCCTCGAAGGATTGGTCAAGGCGCTTGATAATTTAGATGCGGTGGTTCAGCTTATACGCAATGCCACAGACCCGGCCGCGGCACGCGATGGCCTCATGACCGAGTTTGAGCTGTCGGAAATCCAGGCCAAGGCCATTCTTGAAATGCGCTTGCAACGCCTCACCGGTCTGGAACGGCAAAAAATAATAGAAGATCTGGAAGAAACCCGCAAACTGATCCAGGAACTTCTGAAGATTCTTGCCCATGAAGAAATCAAACTTTCTATTATTAAGGAAGAATTGGTAGAAATTAAAAACAAGTATGGTAATGAGAGACGGACGGAAATTGCAGAAACGGATGAAGGCGATATACTCATCGAAGACCTGATCGCTGATGAGGATGCGGTGGTTGTCTATACCCGAAGCGGTTATATCAAACGGCAAACCGTTGATAATTATCGGGCTCAAAGAAGAGGCGGTAAGGGCATTCGGGGAATGGACCTCAAAGAAGAAGATGTTGTCGAAAAACTTTTTATTGCCTCAACATTAAGCCATCTTCTGGTGTTTACCAGTATCGGAAAAATTCATGCGTTGAGGGTTTATTCTATTCCAGAAGTGAGCAGGATAGCCAAAGGAAAATCCATAGCAAACCTTTTGCGGCTACAGCCGGGAGAGTCCATAGCCAGCATCCTTTCTTTAAGGGAATTTGAAGAAGATAAGTTCGTCATGGTGGCCACAGAACGCGGTATCGTTAAAAAAACCTCGTTGATGGCGTACAAAAAGCCCCGGCAGGGAGGTATTATCGGGCTGACGATTGATGAAGGAGACCGGGTTATTGCGGCGGAATTGTGTGACGGGAAAAGCGATATTTTACTTGCCACCGAAAAAGGATTTTCTATTCGCTTTAATGAAGAAGAAGTGCGCCCTATCGGCCGTACCGGTAGAGGGGTTCGCGGCATTCGCCTCAAAAAGGATGATCGGGTAGTGAGCGCGGAAATTGTTCAACCCGGCAACAATCTTCTTACAGTAACCTCAAATGGTTATGGTAAACGGACGCCCATGGAAGAATATCCCCAGCAGGGACGGGGCGGACAGGGTGTTATGACAATCCGCTGTAATGCCAAAATAGGAACCGTGGTAGGCGTACAGCAGGTCGATGAGCAAGATCAACTTCTGGTAATCACTTCCGATGGCAACATTGTCCGGATGCGGGTCAATGAAATATCCCTGATTGGTCGAAATACCCAAGGGGTTCGCCTTGTAGGGACCGGCGAAGACAATCAGGTTGTCAGTATCGAAAAACTGGTTGAATAAAATCTCTCCTCATGGAAGAGGGCTTTGCACAACCCCGAGATTACCCGTTCCGGGCACGAAAGCTAAGGTGAAATACCACGTCTTCGCTTACGTTCAGAATGACATGCAGAAACCATCGTATTGTCATCCTGATGAGCCTTGGCGAAGAAGGATCTCGCTTTTTCTCAATACAGAACCACTTATGCAAAGGTCTCCTCATGGAAGTGGCCTCTCAGATATCTCCAACATTTTCCAGGCCGCGGGTGATTAGTTGGAGTAAGCGGATACTTTTTCTTCTGGCATGGGTTTACCTGGTCTCCTGTTCAGAACAGATGGACCCACTCCTCCAAAACGCTAATGAAGAATGGATTCAAGGCCGAAATCACAGCGCCATCGAGATGTTCAATCAAGTCCTGAAAAAGCACCCCACCGGCCCCTTTGCGGAAGAAGCGTTGTTTCGCCTTGGTGAAATTTATCACTTCAGTTTAGACAATAGCCCGCGTTCATTGGTGTATTTTCAGGAAGTTCGGCAAATGAATCCGGAAGGAGCCTTTAGTTATCCGGCACAAAAATATATTGCAGAAATTGCCGAATTCAATTTAAAAGATTACGATCAGGCCATCATCGAATACCAGAATCTAATCAACCATTACGCAAATAAAAAGGACAATAGTGACCACCAATACCGTATTGCTTCGATTTATTATAAAAAACAAAATTACGAGCAGGCTTTGGTGGAATTAGAGATTTTACTGGAAAACTATCCCAAAAGTTCCTGGGCGGAAGAGTCCAAATTTAAAATTATCGAAATTCTTTATACGCTGAGCCGCTGTCCTGAAGCGAGGGAAAAGTATCGGAATTTTAATCTGGAGTATTCAGAAAGCCGCTTTAGGGAAGATATGGATTTTGTCGTCGCCTCATGCCTGGAAGAAGAGGGACATCTGCAAGAATCGTACAACCTGTTTAAAGCTCTGGAGGGCCACTATATTTATCCCGCCATACTCAAAATGAAACTGGAGGGTATTGAAAAAAGGATGAAAAAGAAAAACTGATGCTCGATTTAAAAATAATTCGCGAAGACCCTGAAGCGGTGAAAAGCCAACTTAAGCGCCGGGGTGGTGACTTTAAAGAACTGGATGAATTACTAAAACCTGAAGAGGATCGACGGTTGGGACTCCAGGAGTCGGAAGCGCTGAAAAATAAAAAAAAGAAACTTTCCGCCGAAGTTGGCCAGTTAAAACAAAAAGGACAGGATGCTTCTCCGGTAATGGAAGAGGTCAGAACCATCAACATTTCCATAAAAGAGTTGGATGATAAAATCCAGGCTCTGGAGCAACAGGTGCAGGAGAAACTGCTCTGCATCCCCAACATTCCGGATGATTCTATTCCTGACGGTGCCGATGAAAGTGCCAACCGGATGGTGCGGGATTGGGGGAAAAAACCAGAATTTTCATTCAAACCAAAAAATCATGTGGAAATCGGAGAACGACTTGGCCTGATCGACTTAAAAAGAGCCGCGAAAATTTCCGGAGCCCGGTTTGCCGTATACAGGGGACAGGGGGCAGGATTATTACGCGCTTTGATCAATTTCATGATTGATGTGCAAACCCGGGAAAACGGTTATGAGGAACTTTATCCACCGTTTCTGGTCAATAAAGAGAGTATGCAGGGTACCGGGCAACTTCCCAAATTCGAGGAAGAATTATTTGCTACCCGCGACGACCCACTTTATCTCATCCCTACCGCGGAAGTTCCTGTTACCAACTTTCATCGCGATGAAATTCTGGAAGAGGAATCGCTACCCATCTGTTATGCCGCTTACACACCCTGCTTCCGCAGGGAGGCGGGATCTTACGGCAAAGACACCCAGGGGCTGATTCGTCAACACCAGTTTGACAAAGTAGAACTGGTCAAGTTTAGTCGGCCTCAGGAATCGGCCGCGGAACTTGAGACTTTGGTCGAGAATGCCGAATCCATCCTTAAAAAACTCAATTTGCACTATCGGGTGATGGAGCTTTGTGCGGGCGACCTGGGTTTCTCTGCCGCCAAAACTTATGACCTGGAAGTATGGCTCCCCAGTCAGAATACGTATCGTGAAATTTCATCCTGTAGTAGTTTCACCGATTATCAGGCCCGGCGAGCCCGGATCCGCTGTAAAAAACGCACGGGCGGTAAACCCGAGTTTGTTCATACCTTAAATGGTTCGGGTCTGGCCGCAGGCAGATTATTTGTGGCCCTGCTCGAAAATTACCAACAGGAAGATGGAACGGTTGTGGTGCCGACAGCATTGCGCCCCTATATACACGGGCGGGAAATTTTGTCCTTGTAAAATATAGTTTTATAACAGGGAACAGTCCGCTTGACATTTTGGTACAAGTAGATAAATATAACCGGGTTCACAATATTCAGGAGGGATGGCCGAGTGGTTTAAGGCGGCGGTCTTGAAAACCGTTGAACGAAAGTTCCGTGGGTTCGAATCCTACTCCCTCCGCCATCCGCTTTCGCTAATTTTTGGCGAAGCCAAAAATTTAGCTACAGCGCGATTAGCGGTGTAGCATGCGAAACGGATGCCGCGCTGTAGTGAACGCAGGGAACGAAAGCGGGCTATATGAGGTATGTGTACATTCTTCAAAGCGAATTTGATCCAGAGAGATACTATACGGGGCTTACCATTGCATGAGAGGTTGTAAATCACCCCAGCCCCTCTTTGAAAAAGAGGGGTCCATTGAAACTCCCCCTTCTACGAAGGGGGTTGGGGGGATTTGGTTTTTCTGGATTTGAACAGGGCGGTAATTTTTCAAAAACACATTTTGTAATTCAAAAAATATTCGGAATGTAACAGTTTGCCCCTACAAAACCTGTATTTGCTCATGTTAAACTTTTTTCTCACGCAATATGCAGGCCAGTGGCTATGGAGGCAGAAAAAATTATCTAGAACGGAGAGGTGGCCGAGTTGGCTTAAGGCGCACGCCTGCTAAGTGTGTGTAGGCTTAACCCCTACCGAGGGTTCGAATCCCTCCCTCTCCGCCATCCGCTTTCGCTAATTTTTGGCAAAGCCAAAAATTTAGCTACAGCGCGATTAGCGGTGTAGCGTGCGAAACGGATGCCGCGCTGTAGTGAACGCAGGGAACGAAAGCGGGCTATATGAGGTATGTGTGCATTCTTCCAAGCGAACCCTGGCAGACGAGATTAGCCAGGGGCACTGTGGGCGAAAAGAGGAAATATGAAGAAAGAAATGAATCCCTTAGGAGAAGTTTTTGGTTTTCCACCTGTAAATTTAAGTGATACCGCATTTCGTTATCGCACCAAAAGGCTCTGTCCTTTTAATAACAAAGTCCCTAGTTGTACAAAAGATAAAGCGAAAGATCCGCTGGGTGTTTGTAGCGTTTGCCACGAAGATAATCTTGTAATTACTTGTCCAATCCGGTTTAGAGAAGATTGGATAATAGCAGATGATGCGGCTGATTTCTTTTTCGGAAACGGAGTAAAATGGACGACTCTTACAGAAGTGCGTCTCAACGATTATTATGGTAAAACCGCTGGTAATATTGATGTGGTTCTGGTTTCTTATGATAAGAATGGTAAAGTGCTTGATTTTGGAGCATTGGAAGTTCAAGCAGTATATATTTCAGGAAATATTCGTTCCCCATTTGAATTTTATATGCAAGCACCAAAAAAGCGCGGACATATGAATTGGAAAGATGAACCTAACTATCCACGGCCAGATTATTTATCGTCATCCAGAAAAAGACTGGCCCCACAACTATTGTTTAAAGGTGGAATTCTGAATGCTTGGAACAAGAAAATGGCAGTTGCTTTAAATAAAAGTTTTTTTAAAACACTGCCTACCTTGAAGAAAGTCGCTCGGGATAGGGCTGATATTGCATGGATTTTGTATGATCTAGTCACTGAAAATGAGAAATATGTTTTGAAGCGAGCGGACACTGTTTATACAGAATTTATTCCTGCGTTAAACATGATTACAAAACCTCGCCCCGGAGACATAAAGGATTTTATGAGGGTTTTGCAAGATAAGGTTGATGAGCAGTTAGAAACACCTCCGAACAATCAACTAGTTGAGAATCCTTTTGATAAACTGAGGAAATAATGCAGAAACAGTTTTTGTTTAATGATGTTGAATTGATTGACAGCCCTCAGATGAAAAGTGTGAATGTTGCGTCTGTTCCCCAACGGAGCCCTTTTCGCTACCCAGGAGGGAAAACATGGTTTATTCCAACATTACGAAAATGGTTAAAAGCAAAAGCATGTAAACCAACCCTTTTCATTGAACCTTTTGCAGGTGGTGGCATTGCTAGCCTTACAGTAGCTTTTGAGAATTTAGCAGAGAAAGTTCTCATGGTTGAAATAGATGAGCAGGTTGCTGCTGTTTGGCAGACAATTATAAACGAAGGAAATTCGTATTGGCTGGCAAAACGGATATTGGGGTTTGATTTAACCAAGGAAATTTGGAGAAGGAGATAGAAAAGCAATATTCAGATTGTAGACATATTGCTTTCCAAACAATCTTAAAAAATAGAACTTTTCACGGAGGAATCCTCGCTGAGGGTTCAGGGATTATTAAATTTGGGGAAAATGGTAAGGGATTGCGTTCAAGGTGGTATCCCAACACCCTAGCCAAGAGAATTGAGCATATTAATTTTATATCGAAGAAAGTTAATTTTATTAAACAGGATGGGTTTGAAATAATTAAAAAATATTCTTCATGTAAAGATCATGTTTTTTTTATCGACCCCCCATATACGGCCGGGGGCAAACGTGCCGGCGCTCGTTTATATAAACACTTCGCCGTGAACCACGAAGAGCTATTTAAGTTATGCAACGGTATTAAAAGCGACTTTGTCATGACATATGATAATGCTGAAGAAGTTATTGCAATGGCAAATAAGTTTAGTTTTGATTTTAAGCCAATTGCCATGAAAAATACACATCATGCTGAAATGACCGAACTGGTCATTGGAAAAGATCTTTCTTGGATGATTTAAGACGTTAAACTTAGCACGTTAAGATAAGATGAAATTTATTTCTGTACGTTCGATATTTCCCTATTTTTACAAGTAATTGAATTTCTTGGAGATGTAGGGTTCGCTTGGCGTCCACGACTACCCACCATAATTAAGGGTAAAATTTTTGATGCGTTTTGAAAAATATTTAGTCGCATTGGTGCTGGCTTCATTGGTGGGTTGTACCTACGAAAGCAAAGAGGATGTTGCCAGCCTGAAAGAGACGGATATCAGCAAGCTGAATGTTTCTCAGTTTGAAGGGTCCCGGTCCAAACCCCAGCAGGCAGAGGGTTTGGATAACAACGTGCCCGATGAAAGCCACCCAACTGTTCAGGAAGCGGTAAAAGTCCAACGGGCTGTTGTTGTTCCTCAAGAAACGGAGGGCAAGTGGAAAGCGGTCAAATTTCTGATTAAAAACAAAAAAGACGAAGCACGCAACGAAATGAAAACGGTCACCCTGGGGTCCAGTTTTGAGTTGGAAGATTCGGGAATAAAGGTTACAGTAGGTCCGTTTTTGCCCAATTTTGTGATGAGCCAGACGGCTTATACATCCAATGGAAATGAACTGACTAACCCGGCCGTTCAATTAGTGGTTGAACAAAACGGCAAGACCCTTTATACAGGGTGGGCATTCGCGAAATACCCCACGATGTACGCATTCGAACACGAAGATTTTGCTTTGCAGTTGATGGATTACATACCCGTAGTTATATCCTGATTTTAATCGGGATCATGACCCAAATATGCGCCCATGGCTCAGTTGGATAGAGCGACGGTTTGCGGTACCGTAGGTCGGAGGTTCGAGTCCTCCTGGGCGCACCATTAATCGCGGAGGGACAGTTTGCCAAGGCTGTCCCTCCACGAATTTTTTTGCGGAAAACCAGTATTTCCCGTTTCTTTGCCATCACCTGGATTTTTTCAGACAATCCCGCCTTATTCGCTTATCCTGTTATGGCTAAGTCAAAGCGCTGTTTTTAATTTTAAAGGACGTTAAACAGGGAATCTTGATCATGGAAACCCACCAGTTTTTTCTAATTCTGCTTATAATTCTTCTTTCCGCACGGTTATTTGCGGAGTTGGCGAACCGAGTTCATTTGCCGCCGGTGATCGGCGAACTGATGGCAGGTGTGGTTTTGGGTCCCAGTCTCCTCGGCTGGATCGAGCCCATTGAACCGATCAAGCTCATGGCGGAAATAGGCATCATCCTGCTTCTGTTTAAAGTAGGTTTGGAATCGGATGTTAGAAGTTTGGTTAAAACGGGGCTTCGGTCTGTGGTCGTTGCCCTGATAGGGTTTGGTGCACCCTTCCTGCTCGGGTTCTCTGTGGGGTACTGGGTATTTGATATTCCCATTTTGGTGTCTTTGTTCATTGGAGGCACACTCACAGCCACCAGCATTGGCGTCACCGTGCGTGTGCTTGCAGACCTCGGGCATCTAAACACATCAGAAGGGCATACCATATTGGGTGCCGCAGTACTCGACGATATTATGGGCGTGGTTCTTCTGGCATTGCTTTACGAGTTTTCCATTGGTGGAGGCGTGAGCCTGAATAATGCCACCAGGGTAATTATGTTTGTAGGGGCTTTTTTCTTCCTGGCTCCCATTGCGGCTAAGCTTATGTCTACGATCATCAGGCATTTTGATGAAACGAGCGCAGTCCCGGGTCTGATTCCCACCATGATAGTTTCTTTAGTTCTGTTTTTCGCTTGGCTGGCTAACAAGCTGGGTGCGCCAATGTTGCTGGGTGGTTTTGCCGCAGGTCTGGCCCTGTCCAGACGTTTTTTTCTTCCTTTTGGTATAGCCCTTCATGCGAACCCCTTGTTTGCTGAAAATATTGAGACAAAAATGACACCCATTGTCCACCTCTTCACACCTATTTTTTTTGTGACTGTTGGTCTGTCCCTGAACTTGCAGGAGGTCGATTGGGGTTCGTCCTTTATTTGGGTTTTTTCTTTATCTCTGCTTGTTATCGCGATGGGGGGAAAGTTGTTGGGAGGACTGGTCATCCGCCAGCCCTGGCCCTCACGCTGGATCATTGGTATTGCCATGATCCCGCGCGGAGAAGTGGGACTCGTCTTTGCCGAACTGGGACGGGAAAGTGGAATTTTTACTAACGAAATTTATGCTGGAATCATTATGGTGATTGCGTTTACTACCCTGTTGCCACCCCTTGCGATGAAAGCACTTTACCAGTTGTTTCCGCTGTTACAGAAACAGGATTTACCCTAAAACCAAAACTTGGCCCAATGAATCCCCTTTAACTTATCAAGGGCATCAGCAAACCAAATCCTTTGTGGTCAGGATTCCCACAACCTTTTTCCCCTCGGTCACTAAAAGGTGTTTAATACCCTTCCTCAGCATGAATTCGTTGGCTTCACTTGGCTCGATATACTCGTCCAGGGAAAGAAGAGGCGCGGACATCGCCGAATTGACCAGGGTGGTTTTCGGATCCCGGCCTTCAACAATGATTTTCTGGATAAAATCTGTTTTGGTTACAATCCCAACATATTCTTCCCCTTCCTTAACAAGAAGCGAGCTGATCTTTTTTTCTGTCATCAACTTGGCGGCCGCTTCCACCGAAGCCCGGCTATCGACACTGATGATTTTTGGAATCATGAACTCTTTGATCGGATGCATATTTATTTCATCCTCCTTTTTAGAAATAGTACAATAACGAGGAAATTATTCCAGTGTTAAGAAAGTATCAGATAAACGGTTTATTTTAAAAGATAATATTCTCTTATGTTGGACAAGTATGCCCTTTAGTTCCAGGTCATAAGAAGCTGGATATAAGGATAAATGCTAACAGTGTTTAAATAAAGGGAAGAATGTTAATGGCTAATAGAAAAAAGCGGCCAAAAATGGTTTTTCGAAAGTTTTTGTCGAACAACCAGCAACGGATGACCGACTATATGAACCACATGGCAACCGCGGAGAAATACGAGCGGGAGCCCTGGATGTTGGGCTCTGACCCCGAAAGCGTCGTTACCCCCGAATCTATTGTCGAACTCAATCAATTAGGCGAAGGCTAACCGCCTGCTTGCCGCAGGGGCAACCCGCAATAGCTTGTTGGGCCGAGAGAATGTTTGTCGGCAAGGAGAGCGTAAGGGCAAAAATTAGAGTTGTCGTGAAACACATTCTTTGCAAATACGGCTATCCACCAGATCTACAAGAAAAAGCCACGCAAACTGTTCTTGAACAAGCGGAGCTACTATCGGCTGAATGCTCAGACAAATAACATGCGGTGAATAGCGCACTTAATCACCGCATGTTATGCGGCGATTTATCTTGGCCTTGCAGTGAATAAGCCTTATAATCACCTTAAATAATGCGGTGATTAATATGTGGATTCACGAACATCAAGACTGGCCAGATTTTACATGGGATGCAGAGGTTCTTGCATCCAAGCTGGCTGATACACGGCATCGCCAAGGGCGGTTGCTTGGCCGCATGGAAAGTCTTGGCTTTGAACTAAAGCGTGAGGCTAGTCTCAGTACGTTAACGAACGACGTTGTAAAGTCTTCAGCTATCGAAGGTGAAAACCTGAACCCAGAAGAGGTTCGTTCCTCTATTGCCCGCAGGCTTGGCATTGATATCGCGGGGCTTATTCCCGCCAGTCGGGATGTGGAAGGCATCGTTGAAATGATGCTGGATGCCACGCAGCAGTTTTCCAAGCATTTGACGAAGGATCGTCTGTTTGGCTGGCATGCCGCGCTATTTCCCACAGGGCGTAGTGGCATGCATAAAATTACCGTCGGCGGCTGGCGTACCATAGACGCAGGTCCCATGCAGGTTATTTCCGGCCCTATCGGTAAAGAAAAGGTTCACTTTGAAGCGCCAAGTGCAGATCGTTTAGAAAAAGAAATGCAGGTGTTTCTCAAGTGGTTTGGCAACGGCGATGACATTGACCCGGTCATCAAGGCAGGCATTGCTCACCTGTGGTTTGTAACCATCCACCCGTTTGAAGACGGTAATGGGCGGATTGCAAGAGCCATTGGCGATATGGCGCTGGCTCGTGCGGATGACACCCAAGACCGTTTTTACAGCCTGTCATCCCAGATTGAGGCAGAACGCAAGCACTATTACGATCAGCTTGAGAAACAGCAACGGGCTACACCCGACATAACAGAATGGCTTGCTTGGTTTTTGGATTGTTTGGGAAGAGCGATTTCTAGTGCCGAAACGACTCTGGGTAATGTTCTGTTTAAGGCACAGCTTTGGGTTACTATTAATCAAAAGCCAGTGAATGATCGCCAACGCTTGATCATTAATCGTATACTTGAAGATGATTTTGAGGGCTTCATGAACACCTCGAAATACGCCAAGCTGGCCAAGTGCTCAAACGATACAGCGCTTCGCGATATTCAGGAATTGAAAGAAAGAGGCATTTTCATTCAAAACCCCGGTGGTGGTCGTAGCACCAGCTACAGGTTGCCAGATCGAGAAGATTAACCACGTTTCCAATGAAGGCAAACAGGGATTCGAGCTCAAAGGGGTTCAATACACCGCCTGCTCGCCGCGGGCGCAGATTGCAATAGCCCGCTGAACGGAGAGAGCGGTTGAGCTCAAGTTATGTTGCTTCCCGGTTCCCAGCTAGTGGCAAGGCCGAGATAAAAGTTTTACCGGGCAAACTTATAGGGCTCATTGCCCCTATGGTGCTGATAGGGAGAGGTGGCCGAGAGGTCGAAGGCGGTTGACTCGAAATCAACTGTACCCTTTGGGTACCGGGGGTTCGAATCCCCCCCTCTCCGCCATCCGCCTTCGCTAATTTTTGGCTTTGCCAAAAATTTAGCTACAGCACGATTAGCGGTGTAGCGTGCGAAACGGATGCGCGGGATCGCTATCCGTGAGGAGCTGACCGATCAATGGCAAAAACGAGGTATTAAAGAGCAAAAGGAATACGAAATATTGACTGCTGAAATCTCGAAAGCAACTTTTGAGATGACTCCATCAGCCTATTAAGAAACATAAAGGGCCAAAACGGGAGAATCTCAGGGATCATATGATTGACCTGGAGCTTATCTTTTCAATGCTTGGCGAGGCATCAGAGGCATCAAAGGTGAAATAGATTAAAGAAATGAAGATGACAAAATTCAAAATCTTTATCAGCGGAGCGCAAAAAGAGCTTAAAGCAGAACGCCGGGCGGTGAAGGAGTTTATTCTCGGCAATGTTCTGCTTTCCGAGTATTTTGATGTTTTCCTTTTTGAAGATGCACCAGCAAAAAGCAAATGCGCTGAAAAAGCATATCTTGATGAGGTTACCGGGTGTGATATCTATATCGGCATTCTGGGGGATCAGTATGGATGTGCCGACAAAGGTGGTATTTCCCCAACCGAAGCAGAGTTTCGGGAAGCCAAGGCAAAACACAAAGATATTTTGGTCTACATCAAAGGTGAAGGTTCTGTTGATATGAACCGTGATGCCGGTGTCCGCAAGCTAATAAAAGAAATCCGAGATTCAAAACACGGGTTCAGTTATCGACGCTTCAATGGCGCAAATGATCTTAACCGGCTGGTGTATGCCAGCTTGATTGATTTTCTAAAAGAAAAAGGCATTGTCGGCCGGGGTGCCTTCGATGAGCGCATTTGTGCCGGTG
>Ga0210050_1001445_pt1 | contig 25524 bp, 26 predicted proteins | sample CryGey132114_all_FD_185463 | JGI IMG/M metagenome (GOLD analysis project Ga0210050, IMG submission 185463) | Groundwater microbial communities from aquifer - Crystal Geyser CG22_combo_CG10-13_8/21/14_all (SPAdes) (version 2) | ecosystem: Environmental > Aquatic > Deep subsurface > Groundwater ... | reverse complement strand
ACTCGTTAACCACGCGAATATCCATTCGCGCTCTTCTAAACTTAAATGTTTGTATTTCTGCAACGTTTTTCACCTCCTTTAGGTCTGAATTCTACCTAAAGTGTTGCACTTCGTTTTTGTTCCTACAGATCCTCTGGGTTTCCTCTGATAAAATTACCCCCTTTAACCGGCTGTAAAAATGAATCTATACCTTCACTCGTCCTATCTCGACCCTGTAAAATCGTATTCCCCGTTACCTCGTCAGCAACAAAACCAGAAGTCTGCGTTGGAGGAGGATAATCTCCTTCAAAAACATAATATTGCCTGATTGCACTATTTAATTGAGATATCGCATCTTTTCGATCAGCATCATGAGCTCGTTCTATATACCCAGGATATGTAACGATCGTTATTGAAAAAAGTACCGATAAGACAGCCATAGCAACGAGTAACTCTATGAGAGTAAAACCATTTTTGTTACGAATATCCATAGACAATACACACATAGTACCTTAATTAAAACCGACCGTCTGTAGGAAATGTTTTATAACTTAAAAAAAAATATGCCCAGTTCCAAGTGTCTCGCCTAGACATGGGCTACGCAAGCGCAACCGTTCGAAGCCAAACACTGGGAGCTGAGCACATTCACAGTATGAGTGTATTATACCCATAACCCGTAGTAATGTCAAGGGGGTGTAGGTAAGTATGTTAATAAGCTCAACATTCCCTACAGCCAAGCCAATAACTCACAATTTCACATTTTTATTATTTAACGCAAACTATCGGACATAGGTAATGAATATTTCCCGCAAATAGGCAGCAGAGCAGTCACCTACCCTTCTCAATCAGTGTTACAGGAAAATTACTTGGTTAAAACTAAGGGAAGAACCTCGTCAATAGACTCAACATATGAAACCTTAAGCCCTTTTAAGAGTTTCTTGTCTACATCGTCAACGTCAGGCTTGTTTCGTGAAGGCAAAACAACATGGGAAATTCCCGCTCTTTTTGCCGCCAAAATCTTTTCTTTTACCCCACCAACAGCCATAACTTGTCCAGTGAGTGTAATCTCACCAGTCATAGCAACATCATTTCGAACAGGTTTATTGGTAATGAGCGAAACTAGGGCAACGGTCATAGCAACACCCGCACTTGGCCCATCTTTGGGAACTGCACCTTGTGGAACATGCACATGAATATCATTCTTCTTAAAGAAATCATTAGAAATCCCAAGGGCAATACTTCGACTCCTTACAACACTAAGTGCTGCTTTTGCTGACTCTTTCATAACATCGCCGAGTGAACCTGTTACCGTAAACCCCTTTCCCCCAGGCATTGACATTGCCTCAACAAACAATATCTCCCCACCAGCCTGTGTTACTGCCAAACCAGTTGATACCCCAGGACGAGAAGTCCTAGCCTTAACCTCAGGAAAAATACGTTGAGACCCAAGATACTCACGAACTTTATCTCCGTTAATTGTCATTGTCTTTTGCTTTCCATGAACGATGTCAAACACTGCCTTTCGGGCGATTTTTGATAATTCACGCTCCAAATTCCTAACACCAGCTTCACGGGTATATTCATTAATCACGACTGAATTCACTTCATCATTCAGCTTTAACTTACTTTTTGTTAACCCATGTCGCTCTAACACCCGTGGCCACAAATGCTTTTTGGCAATAGCCTCTTTTTCTTCATCAATATAACCAGAAAGCTCAATGATCTCCATTCGATCCCTTAGGGCAGGCTGAATAGTGTCAAGTACGTTTGCCGTTGCAATAAAAAGTACATTTGAAAGATCATAATCTAAATCCAAATAATGGTCGCGAAATGTGTCATTCTGTTCAGGGTCTAGAACTTCTAGTAACGCTGACGATGGATCACCCCGAAAATCAGTTCCCACCTTATCAATCTCATCAAGCATAAATACTGGATTGGTTGTTCCCGCACGCCTAATACCTTGTATTATTTTTCCAGGTAACGCCCCAACATATGTTCGACGATGTCCACGAATCTCTGCCTCATCATGCACTCCACCCAAACTGACGCGAACAAACTCCCTACCCAACGCATTGGCAATTGATTTCCCTAATGATGTTTTACCTACACCAGGAGGACCAACAAAACAAAGAATGGGACCTTTATGTGAAGGAGTGAGTGTTCTAACCGCCAAAAACTCTAACAAGCGTTTTTTCACTTCCTCAAGGCCGTAATGATCCTGGTTGAGTGTTTTTTCTACCTTTTTTAGATCAATTGGTCCCTCTTTTACCTCTCCCCACGGCAAATCAAAAACCCAGTCAAGATACGTGCGTACAACCTGATACTCAGATGAATGCGGGTGCATTGACTCTAACCTATCAATCTCACGGGAAACCTCTTTTACAACCTCTTCAGGGAAACCTTCCTTATCAAGGCGCTCCCGGTATTCATTTGCCTCCTGCTGAGTCTCACTCTCCTCCCCCAACTCACGCTGAATCTCTTTGAGCTGCTGACGCAAAAACGCCTCACGACTCATTTTATTGAACTCTTTTTTTACATTTGAAACAATCTTCCCACCCAACTCAATCTGTTCAAGTTCACGGGCTAAAATTGCTGCTGTTTTGATTAATTTATCTTTTACATTATCTTCTTCAAGAATCATCTGTTTCTCAGACATGTCAAACCGAACAAGTGTTGCTAGTAAATAAACAAATTTTAATGGGTCGCTTAAATCCTCAAGAGCTATCTGCAACTCTTGTGGCAAATAGGGCGTGTTTTGAATAATATTCTGCGCTGAATTGAGGGCATTTTTCATAAGAGCACGAACCTCTTTTGAATCCTTTGATACTTCTTCTTTTACTTCAACAGATGATTTTAATAACCCTTCTTCCAAACGAACATCAAGTGCCTGAACCTTAGAAAGCCCCTGTAATACAACCATTGCCCCCGTTTTTCCAGAAACAGGCATAACACGATGAATTATACAAACCGTTCCAGTAGTATGAAGATCTTCTGGTTTAACCTGTGAAATCAATCGCTCCTCTTCAGTTTCTTCAGATGGGGTTACGGTATCCTTATTGAGTGCAAATGCCCCAATGAGATTATCATGCGCCTGAGCGTACTCCAGGGCCTTTAAAGAGGTTGTATCCTCAAAGAACACTGGTACCACCGTAAATGGATAAATGACAGTATTTTTAAGTCCAATAACCGGTAATTCAGGAGGAATCTCATGCCCCTGAACATGTACTGGTGATGAAATAAGTTCTGATGTTTTTTTGTCTCGTTTAGAAAAAAGCGCCATATCTATTTAGATAACGTTCCAATATTACCATATCTAGCAACCCACACACCCATTCTGCCAAATACCGAAGCAGTAATAGCTAGATCTAAAGTGAATGTCAAAATAATTCAAGAATTTGTTTGAACTACCCCATCCTACAACCCAACAAAAGTTAAATAACCTGCCAGAGCAATCATTACAAACCAAACTGGCCTTGACCAGGCAAGCACCTTGTTACCATCAAGGGGACCAAAAGGAATAAGATTAAAAAAGGCTAACCAAGAATTTACCATATACCCGTATGATATAAAAACGGGAAACCATCCACCCACACTGGAAAATGACAACCCTAAACCCCAAAACATAACTGCCAAAACCATATTCACGATTGGGCCTGCTGCTGCGATCTTTCCATTCTCTTCAAGAGTAACCATGCCCAAAACCATTACAGCACCTGGTGCAGCAAAAACAGCATGAACAAGAATGGCCATAAATATCGCTAAAGCTAGCCCCATATCATAACTTCTAAACTCTGCCCAACATCCATACATTTGCGCAACGTACTTGTGGGCCATTTCGTGGAGTAAAAAGGCAATTCCAACTGTAAGAAGTGAAATAATAAAAACAATTACAAAATCAGATGTAAAACCCCCGCCAAGTACAATTGCAAACGCAAAACCAATTGCAAGCCATGCCTTTAAAAGGTGATTTATCTCTATTTCAGAAAATCTCATATGGCTATTATAACCCATTAACCCTGAAGGCCAAAACATACTACGCATCTGATATTCCTTGATAAACCAATACTACTAACGTATCCTCTAGGCTATGGTCAATAAACACAAACTCGCAAAAATAATCTCACGAATTTTAAGCCCTTTTGTTGTAATACCTATAGCTGTCGGCTATCTTCTTACATTCTATACAATACCCACAAATAGCCTTAATACAGGCTTTATCGTTTTGTTTGTGCTAACCGGATTTGTTATGACAGGCGGTGTTTTAATCTACTCAACCCTATTTTCTAAAGTTAGTGACATTGAAATTAAAGAGCGTACCGAGCGAGTACCCATTTTATTTTCGATGTTACCGGGAATATGGTTATCTGTAATAGTAAGTTATTGGTACAATCAGCCTCCTCTTTTTTTATGTATTGTACTGTCGGGAGCGATTACATTTACCATCCTTACCATTATCACTTTATATGAAAAGGCAAGCTTACACGCCGGCGGCGTTACGGTACTCTATCTGACACTAAACATTATCTTTGGGTGGACCTATTGGTATAGCGCAGTTGCAATATGTGCCGTTTGGTGGGCACGTCGAACACTTAAGGTTCATAGTTACCAACAACTCGCTATAGGAACTCTTGTACCCATTGTAATTTTCTTGACACTCCAGTCCCTCATGCTACAATAGCCTCAATATGAAACGACCCAAAGATACTCCAATAGGAGGATCTCTGTTCATAAACGATTTAGTTTCAACAGGGGTTGAATTCCAACAGGAAGTATCGCGTATTCCTACAAACGACTCTGCAACACGTCTTACACTTCAGGTTTTAAGTGACGAACTTCTTGTTGAGCAAGGACTTGATCCTTTTGGTGAAGAAGACGACATGCTCTCAGTTATGATGTGGGACGAAGAGATATAACCTCACTTGTACCCTACTTTCTACATTCACACGTTATGAATTAACCGAGGTGTCGTTTACTATTCCACGACAAAACGTTACTCTATGTAAATCAGTAAGGCCATAAACCCGTATCGTATCTCGGTGCCTTTGAGTTCCATATCCTGCATTTTCAAACCAACGATACGTAGAATACGGCATCTTTTGGGAAAGCCTTGCCATATAGGAATCTCTCCATTCTTTGGCAATAATACTTGCAGCTGCAATAGAGACCGAAACACTATCTCCCTTAATAATCTCAGTAACATTTTGAGTGTTTCGTTTCGGCAATAAACTAGCATCTGTCAAAATACCGTCCGGATGATATTGCAACCTAGCATATGCCCGACGAGCAGCCCTTCGAACCGATTCCACAATTCCAAGACCATCAATTTCCTTAGCCGTAGAGACCCCAATTGACCAATCAAGCGCATGGTTATAAATAACCTTGACCATTTTAGCTCGTGAATTATGCGACAATTTTTTAGAGTCATTAACTTTTTTGACAAACTCAACTCTCCTATTATCACTGAATCCACGGGGGAAAATCACTGCACCGACAACAACAGGTCCGGCAAGTGAACCTCTGCCAACCTCATCCATGCCAACCACATACTCTCGATTACTATTCCACAAAGTTTGTTCATATTCAAAAGTGGGTTTTCTTTTTTGAACCATAATCTCTATATTTTAACGCACAATCCATTAGCCACCCCAAACGTTAAAACATAAAACCACTTGACTGTACTTGAAGCCTGACATACCGTAAGAAAGTGAATATAAAACTGCTCCCTCGTATATCACGTTTCATCATATATCCTGTTGTAACATTAGCAACGCTTACGGGAATCTTTGTGAGCTACACGAGTGCAATTGAAGCAAAGGCAATAACAATAGAATTAACTGAAAGAAGGCATTCATCTGAAATACTCATTCCAGACATAAAAAACCTAGCCTTAAAACAAAATGATCTATTGGATATTACCTCTCACATTGACAAAATGCTCCCCCAGCTTTCAACAACTGAACTTGACCTACTTTCTGCAACATTTCAGGAATCCCTTATTTCACATGACATAACACACGCAAACATGGCTCTAGAAAAAGCAATGACTGTTGCAGCGCTCATTGTTAAAAATCAAGAACAAATTGCTCAGGAAGAAGTAATCCGACTACGTGATGTTCTTAAAAGTAATGTTTCAAATATTGATCTTAATCTCGGAGACTCTTCCGTAGTTCCAGCCGATGCAACCTCCCAACTGAATGACCTCTCGATTAATGTTCTTGACCGACTCAATAATGCCAGAACCTGGGTTCAAGCCTCTGCAGATGAATTAAAACGACGTCGAAGCACCATGGATGAGGCACAAAAACAAATTGTAATGATAAAAAGTGAGAACATTTTAAACCTATATGAAAATGGTCAGATAGTTTACTCAATGCCAATTTCACTTGGTAGGCCAGGATGGAACACTCGTTCTGGAGATTTTTCAATTCTTGATAAATTAGGTACTGTCTGGAGTTATTGGCAAATCTGGCTACCAAACTGGATGGGGATCTACTTTGCTGGATCAAGTGAAAATGGTATTCATGGACTACCCTTTGATGATTATGGAAACACCTACTGGACCAAGCAAGTTGGAAAACAAAACATAACCTATGGCTGTGTGATGCCCGATAATCCTGATATGGTTAAACTATACGAATGGGCTGAAGTTGGCGTTCCCGTGGCAATTGTGAATTGAGAAAGTTACAAGTTACAAGTTACAAGTTACAAGTTACAAGTTACAAGTTACAAGTTACAAGTTACAAGTTACAAGTTACAAGTTACAAGTTACAAGTTACAAGTTACAAGTTACAAGTCTATTTTACGGTCTCTACTCACTCCCCCTTATACCTTTTACCACTTTACCGTTTGAACCACTTCATCATCTCTTCTTTTTCCAGCCGAAACCTCACTGGCCTTCCGTGTGGACAGGTCATGTTGTTTTGGGTTGCGTGAAACTGTTTAATAAGCTCACGCACTTCAAACTCAGATAATGGGTCCCCCGATTTAATTGCACCCCTACATGACATGATTGCAAGTCGCCTGTGTGTTTGATTATCAATTTCCTTAACCTCCGACACGCCAACCTCTGTTGAAACAAGTAAATCATGCGCCACCTCCGAGATAAAACGTTCCAAAGAAATAGAAACAAACGAAACTGGAATAGCTGTCACATAGAAAACTTCATCTTTTTCATCGAAAACAAACCCTATTGAGCGCAAACTATTACATAACTCTCTCTTAACCCCATCCTCAACCTGCTCTAAAGAAATTTCTCGTGGTGTTAGTAGGGGTTGAGCTTTGATGGTAGATTTTTTTGATATATATTGTTGAGAAAACTGTTCATACAACACACGTTCATGAACTGCGTGCTGGTCAAACACTTCAATAAATTCACCATGATCCTCAACAATAAAAAGGTTCATCAGCTGATAGGTAGGAAACGTTTCAATTGAAGACTCAATCGGGGTAAGTCCCTTAACAGAATCTTGAATATGCTTCGATTGTTGATCACTAAACCCATACCCGCGTGATTTGTTTTGCCCAAAAGACGGGATAAAACTGTCTTTTCTACCAAAACTCAGTGATGAGTCAATCGCACCACGTTGATCAATAAATGGTTGGTGCGACATCTGAGAAATAGTATCTTTACTTGTTGCACCTGAAAAATCATCTGATACAACACGAGATTCGCTCCTTTGACCCATTACCGCAAGTCCAACAGCCTGTTTTACTTTTTGAAAAATAAAAGACTCTTCAATAAACCGAACTTCTCTTTTTTGAGGGTGCACATTCACGTCAACAATATGCGGAGGAACCTCAACCATAATCACAAACTGAGGTTTTTCATGACGACCGATAATTGATGCATAACCTTGTTGTACCGCTGCATAAATAGACCGATGATCCACCGGACGCTTGTTAACAAAAATGTACTGTTTAGGCCGTGACGATATACCCGTTCCTGCCTCACCCACCCACCCTGAGACCTTGATGTGTGGCTCTTCAAGATCAACAGGAACCATTCGCTCAGCAAGCTCCTTCCCAACAACTGCGGCGAGTAAATCTATTGAACTACTAGAACCAACGGTAGAAAACGTCTTTTTTCCATCTTTGTGAAGGGAAATTGCAACTGAAGGTGTAACAAGCGCAATTTGCTGGAGATACAACAATACATGTGAAGCCTCTGTAGAATCTTGTTTTAAAAACTTTTGGCGTGCAGGAATATGCTTAAAAAGATTTTGTACAGAAACCTCGGTCCCTTGAGGCATACCGTGTGGTATTAAATCTTTTGACCCATCACTTATTACTAACTTCCACCCCTCATCTTCACCATTAACTCGAGATGCAATTGAAAAATCACTGACAGATGCGATGCTTGCCAGTGCCTCACCACGAAACCCATATGAGTGAATGTTCGATAAATCGTCAATTGTAGAAATTTTAGAAGTAAAGTGTCTCGTTACCGCATGATCCAGTTGATCTTTTGGAATACCCCCACCATTATCAACGACACGAATAGTACGCCTTCCTCCATCTTCAAGGTACACATCAATCTTAGTCGCGCCTGCATCAATAGCATTTTCAACAATTTCTTTTACTACCGATGAAGGACGCTCCACGACTTCACCGGCAGCAATCTTGTTTACCGCATCATCTGATAATTTTGAGATCTCAACTAACGAATCTGCCATCACGGTTAGATTGTAACACCACTAACGGCTTACTTATGATTGCAATTTCCTGCCAGCGCATCCCAACTACAATACGCTGAAAAATTATTACACTGGGTATCGCTTGGCAAAGACGCGCAACTAATACAATTCCCTCCTGCAACAGCGCACGTAGACACTGGACATGTTCCAGCAGAGTACCCACCACAGGCAATTGCTGGAGTTGGTGTTGGCCCCGCATTACCTCCGAAAATCGTATCCAGCCCTAAAATAGAAACAACCAACTGCCAAATAATAAACGCTGAGGCGATGATTATTAGCCCAATCACACCGTTTGTTATAGTCTTTCTAGCGCCTTCAGCCTTCGTAGCATCGTCCTGAGCTGTAACGTAGTTGAAGCCACCCATGAGAATAAATAAAAGTGTGATAATTGCACCAATAGCAATTGCCCAGGTAATAAAACTATTGAGGAGTTCGCCAAATGAACCCTGGGCGCCAACTTCTGGCGTTGGTACACGTATAGTTGGAAACGGAGACGGCATACATTTTTGATACGCCTATTCACTTCCAGTGTCAATACTGACCCATCTCAAAACTTATTATCTAACAAAAAAAGGCCGGCTGCACATACGGCAACCGACCTTTTATTAACCCTCTTTTAGGTTGACTCACTCGAGACAACCTTCAGTTCAAAACACCGAACATTCCCACGACCTGGAACAAACCTCTCTTCCAGCTCATTGGCAACACAGACTAATATTGGATCATGTCCGAGTGCAATGTATAGCCATGAATAGCCTGGGTACACCGTAACAGCATCAGGATGAAGAGAAAATATCCTTCCCTTCTCAAAATCCAAATATCCGTTATAGATACCCCACCGTCCCATCATTGAAATGATGTAGGTGTGCATAGGAAGGTTCATATCGCACTCACCACAACCGCCTCATTTATTCCACCCAGCCCAACGCCTAAAACAAGCGCATGCTTCACAAATGTTCTGACCGAAGAACCCATGACAAACCGCAATACATCGTCAATAGGATCCGTCAAATTCGCGATCGGTGGAATAATCCCGGTTTTAATAGATTGCTGTGCAGCCCATATACTTGCAGCACTCGCAGCGCCCATCATATGACCAACAATGGGCTTAATGGCGGTGATAAATGGACCTTCAGTACAATCAGCAAACACATCACGTAACGCAGCAACTTCAGCTACATCTCCTGCTGGCGTCCCCGCACCATGGGTGAACACCACATCAATGTCGTCTGGCGTAAGACCTGACCGGGAGATTGCAAGTCGAATTGCACGAGCAAGTTGTACTCCATTCTCATCCGGGACAGCTCTATCAATCCCATCATTGGTATGTCCAAATCCTCGTACCGTTGCAACAATCGGCATATTAAACCTAGTTGCAAGAGATTTTTTCATAACCATCATAGAAACACCACCAGCCCCCAACACAAACCCTCGAGAGTTCTTATCAAACGCAGTTGGTGTTTGGGCAGCGGTTTGTCCCTCCAAAATGGATGTCATAACTTTCATAAGGTGAAAAGTAGATAGTATTGTTCCTCCAGAAACCAAATCCTCTGATCCACCGGTAACAACAATATCCGCCTCACCATTTTTTAGAAGTGATCCCGCACCCCATAATGCTTGAATCCCGGCCGCACATGCACCAGCAAAAGTAATGTTTGGTCCATAGAGATTAAACGCTTGGGATACATGAAACGCAGGCATATTGCCAATTGCCTCTACTGAACTTAGTACAGGAACTGCTTTTTTTCCGTTAGAAGGATCTTCTTCAAAAGCATGCTGCCTAGCAGCAAGACCAAGAATAATAGCCTCTCGCAGTGAAGCAGCACCCTCGGCAATACCAAAACTAATCCCCATCTCAAGGCCTGTAAAAGCTTGAAGCAACGATAACGGATAGTGCTTAAAAAGATCGTCTGCCACTAATACAGCAACCTGACTTCCTAACCCCCAGCGCCTGTCATATTTGCGTTCAATTCCTTGCAACAATCTCTTCTGATGACTACCCAATCCCTGGGGAAAAACAGGCGCCGCAATGTTTACACCGGGCAAGCTCGATAATGGAGACTCGATTCTGCGCGCACCAGTACGACCACGAACCATTGCGTCCCAGGTAGGAACGTTTCCTCCACAAGCACTTATAATGCTTGCACCATCAACAATCACAATTGGATCTTCGGGCATATCAACACTCCTTTATGGAATAAAATTCTAAATGTACAAAACTAAATACGTGCCGACATAAAGTTGTCCTCATCAAATTACCATAGAAAGGCAACTTAAAAGCAACATACTCGTTGCATATATCTATATAAACCTTTAGCATAACATTGTAAAATCTCGTACAATACAAATATGGGAATTAGAACTGATCAAAAGCAACTCTCTGCCCATGAACTTCTCAACCAAAGACTATTCGATAGACTTAAGCTCCGTCAAACAACCGAGACAAAAGATACTGGACCACTCAAATACCCTGAACACTTAAGTTCAACTGAAGAACAAATTATTTATAATGCCAAAACGATTGGTCTTTCATACGAGCTCCAATCGGGTGTTGAGGGATTACAGCATGGGTTTGCTCAAACATTTATTGATGTATCTCAAAGTTTTGCGCGAGAACTTGCTTTGGCACAAGAAGAAAACGATCCCGAAGCTATCGCCCTATTTACCAACGCTCTTGCCGAGCTGGAATTATTGTCTGCAGTCGAACGTGTTGCCTCCGATGCTAACTTTGACCACATGGATGAGCGAGACTTTATGGAATATGGCTCCAATCAAGAACCGATTTATAGTACCGATATAAGTGGTATCAACGCAACAATGATCGCCGGATCCGAAGAGCAATCAGTCCATGTTACTAAAGCAACGTGGAATTTTGACCGTAACGGCATACGCCTTTCTGTCGATTATATAAATGATGTCACTGGAGAAGCATTATCATCACAAATTTCCATGGATTTCCATCGTCGGAAACACCCACGATTTGGGAACAAAGAGCAAGCAGCTATTGATTTAAAAGGGCGAACCCTTGAACGTGCTTTTAGAGACATTGAAAAAGTCCCACAGGAACTCGGCGAAAAAGAAAAACTACAATACAAAGACTACCATCGATACCTACATATTGACCCACTCATTAAGGACGATGACACCTTTAAACGTATTCGAGAAGCACGCATCTTGCATTTTAGAAAAGCTGGGCTCGACGCTTTGCATATTGCATCAGCTCGTAAAAACCTGGCAGAACAACCATAATTCACCCACATTGCGCCGCGACAAACACCAAGAGTGACCGTACCGTCACAGAAGTAAAAAGTCACCTTTACGTCAAATATTCCCTTCCCTAACAACCATTACATTTGGATAAATAGTGACCCCATAGTATAATGTGTTTTGTATCGTTTTACTCCTTGCACCATTCAAATTAATAGAAAGGATTTACCATGTCTTTCATCAAAAATCACTTTTGGGGAAGAAAAAACTTGGTGACAAACTTCATCTGGTTGATTCTCATCTGTCTGACGGGCAGTATCATGGATGGAATCCTCAACTTGTGGGCTAGTGGAGATAGCTGGCTAGCCTACTCTGCAACTGTCACTGCGCTCGTGGGGATTACACTAACCGGAGCAGCTCTCTACCAATTGACACTGTATTTCGGAGAAAAGCTTGACTCTATGGGCCATCTCCAGGTCTTCTCGATGTATGTCGTGTACGTCATCGTCTTTTTCATCACAATGGCGCCTGTGTTTTTCGTTGCCCTTGAAACCAATGCCTGGCTTGCCCAGACACTGAGATGAACTACAAGAGGTGAAAGTCGGAAACAACCGACTTTCACCTCTCATTTGATACAATATCCCCCATGCTATCGATCAAAAACTTGTTTTACGAATTAAATGGCCACACCTTACTCGAAGATATTTCGGTAACTATTGGCAAACATAATGTCATTGGACTCATTGGTCCCAATGGTTGTGGAAAATCAACCCTCTTTAACCTTATCCTAAAGCGCATAAAGTCGGAATCGGGTACAATTTCTCTACAAAACGAACGAATAGGTTTTGTACCTCAAGAATTTGATTTTGGTGACGTAAAAACCTTTGGTGAGTGGAAAACATCAACAATCCCTGACCCAAAAAAGCAATTTAGGCTTGAGGCAATCCTTTCACGTCTTTCTCTTAACCCACACCCCAACAATACACAAGAACTAGGTACACTCTCGGAAGGTCAGAAACTAAAACTTAAACTTGCTGAAGCGCTCGCACATGAACCTACCCTACTCCTTATGGATGAACCCACCAACCACCTTGATATAGAAGGAATTTTATGGCTAGAAACCTTCATTAATACTCTTGATGCTTCAATTCTTATGATCAGTCACGATAGGCGATTTTTGGATAAGTGCGTCAATAGAATATTTGAGATTGATGAGAAAAAGCTTCATGTATTTGAAGGAAATTATTCGAACTACCGTGAACAAAAAGTATCATGGGTTGAAAAAAGAAATCTTCAATACAAAATGCAAGAAAAAAAACGTGCTCAACTTGAAACTCTTATTGAAAGTGCACGCGGAATAAAAGACGGTAAACAACGAGGAAAAGCCCTACGAGCCGCACGAAAAAGGCGTGATCGTGAAGTATCAAAAAACGAAATTTCAGCATATGATCAGTATGGAATTAAAGGATTAAATGTTGAGGGCAACACACATTCAAGTAAATTAATGTTACGACTCGACAACGTATCCAAAACCTTTGGCAAAAAAACAGTTTTCAATGACCTAACATTTGAAATGCGTGGAAAAGAACGGGTCTGGCTTTATGGCCCAAACGGTGCAGGTAAATCCACACTGGTAAACATAATCACCAATACCATTACGCCAACAACTGGTATAGTAACAATGGGTGAAAACGTTACGTGGGGATATTTTAAACAAAATCAGGAACACCTACCCTTGAATGACACAGCGTATGAATATATTAGAAAATTTATGATTATGACAGACCATCAGGCACGGTCATTTTTGGGCAAACTCTCTTTTTCAGGTGAATATCTTGATAGAAAACTACGCGATATGAGTCCTGGTGAACGCGCACGGTTATCGTTTGGACTATTTACTACTAAAGAATATGATCTTTTGATTCTTGATGAACCAACCAACCACCTTGATGTATGGACAAAAGAAACAATTGAAAAGTCTCTGGCCACGTACGATGGCTCATTACTGCTCATATCGCACGATCGAATGTTTGTACAAAATGTAGGAGTACAAAAAATCTTAAACCTAAAAGAAGGTAAATTACAATTGACGTAGTTACAAAAACTGGATACCCATTTTCATGGGTATGACAATGAAAATCACTGCCAACGATGCCTACCCTTCTCTTTTTCTTGTCATTCCCAGCTTCCCCTCCGTCATTCCCGATTTAATCGGGAATCCATTCTTTATTCTTTGGATCTAGAATCACATGCGAAATGACAAGAAACTAATACCTATTCTCTAGGGCAAGAGGATTATAAACCTTTACTCCTGAGCAATACCCTGAACAAACAATCACCTCTTCACCAGTAAATATGTTCAGCATAAATATACTACTGTTCTTAGGATCATCTACACGAGAACCTCGCTCACCTATAATCCAATTCCCTTCATTACTCAAACCAAAACTTGATCCGTGCGTCAAAAGACTGTTGAAAAAATTGTGATTTGATTGCTGTAAAAGATCTCCTTCATACAGCATTTCTACTCGGTAAGGATCTGACACATAGATAGCTACATACCGCTCTTTTGTTGGCAAAAAAGCAGAATCTGTTTGATGAGCTATAAGAAATGGTTCTTCCTCTCTCACCAATACGCTTTGTGTTTGCCATGGACCATCAGTTAAGGCTACAACTTTATCGATTTCTCCTGTTTCAAGATTATAAAGATTAAGCACTGTTTCTCCTTGTGGTTCCAAAAAATCACGAATCATTTTATCCAGATCTTCTTGTGGAACCCCTTGTTTTGCGAGTTCATTTATTTGAAGCTCTAAATCTTCCCACTCCTGACTACCTCCAGTACCACCATCAAAGTCAAAACCAAGGTCGATTTCTTCTGGCTTTTTGAGGACGACCAATTTATTCTCAACAACACCCACGATCTCGCCTTCGGGATAAAAGCTTAATTCCCTATCAATAAGTGTAATGGTTTGTATCTGGGTATCGACCTCAGACTTAACAGAATGAGTTAGTTGACTACTCTTTTGCAGGTAAACATATGGTTCTACTTTTGTACCGATCTCACCATACGTAGTAAAATATGTTAACTGTGAGGTTTCTGCCGAAAGACCAGAACGATTACTAGAAACAACTAAAATATCATTATCTATCCAACCTGAAAGAAAACTAAATGATGGGTTTGCCCACAAAAAATTATCCTCACCTCTTAAATCACTATAAATTCGTTTTGCTAGCCTGGTTTTCGAATCAAAAAGGTATAAATTTACAATGCCTCCCTCTTCTCCAGGTGCATAGAACCCCAAAATAGGGAGATATTTTCCATCTGGTGACCACGGTCCTAGTTGAAATAACGTGTTTGCATCAGCTTCAATAACAAGATCAGTTGGCAATTTTTCTTGTTTTTGAGTATCGTAAAATACTATATTTCCCGCAAAATCATCGGGGTAGGACTCTACATATGCAATGATAGGATTTACATCATGTAATGTGCCAACAGGAAGTTGTTCATTATTCTCAGGCAATGTCCCAAAAGCAAATAAACCAACAACACCGGCACCAGTAATAATTATAGCGACTAAAACAGAAATTATAAGTTTTGCACGTGATTTTGAGGATTTTGACGCCATAGGTTCTGGACTCGAACCGCCATTAATAGATTCAAGGGCTTTATTAACCTCATCCTTGTTCCATCCAGCAGATACTAATGCGCTCACTATTTGAGAATCGGAAAAAGAAGATTGTTTCTGTTCCAGTATATAGTCAAGAATGTGTTGGTTCACAGTTAAATACTACTACAGTTTGACATTAATGTTTGACTCTATGGATCCCCATTTTCATGGGGATGACATAAAAACAGGAATCCTCTGACCTCGTTGTCATTCCCGACTTGATCGGGAATCCAGACCCCTCACGAAACCAGATATTCAACAATTGCCTACACGAAATTGTTTTTGTATACTTTTATAATGGATGTAACACAGCTCAAACAATTTTTAATTGATGCCAATAAAGCAGGCTACGCTACTGGAAAAGAAGATATGTGGACAAAAGAAGCGGATAATTCAACAACTATTACGTTTGAAAAAGATGGGTTTAGAATGATTGATAATTTTTATGGAGGAGAACCTTATGGGGGAAGAATGACGGTGTTTTATGAGGAAAAACCGGTATGGATAATGGTGTATTACGGATGGGTAGTTGAAGGAAATGAGTTTGGACCGGTATATGAAGTTTTGCAACACGCATTGGCAAAAATGCCTGCTGATTCTCCACTGCGCGGACCGCATTCTTATACGGAGGGTGAATTTGAATATATAAATTTTTGGGAGGGAGATATGGTGCGATTTATGGGAGAAGAACAGATAGTTAAAGGGGAAGATAGCGTTTACAAAGCAACGTATGTAGGTGGATTGGTCGACATCGTAAAAGAATAAAAAAATAACCGAGAGCGCATTAAGCACCCCCGGCTATTATCTACAATAATTCAATCACAAAATTCTAATTCTTTATGCAAGCACAGCAACTCGTGCTTTCCGCGCACCTGGAATAAGAGGAAGAAGGTCACTCCCAATCTCATCTCCCATCAATGAAAAGGCTTGCGCCATTTCTTCCACTGAAGGTAGGGCAGGATGACTTGCCAATGAGCTGACTCTCTTTGCATAGAGTCTCTTAATCAAGGTTGCCCACTCTAACACTGCTGCACGCAGATCCTTTTCAGTCGCCTCGACAAACGAAACGGTAACCTGGCCGCGAGAGATGAACAACTGAAGATCGAGGTGTCTCGTCTCCATTACCACAACTTCAGCATGCCGAGCTATAGAAATATAGCCAGGATGATCTAGAAGAGTAATGCTATCCCCTCCTATCAAGGGTACCGGTGAGCGAAATCTCCGCTCTACCTGCAGACCAGTCATTCCAGCGATCCGACCCGCTTTTACTGCGATATCTTCCGCCCAGGGAAACTCCTCCACTGAGTTGTTACTCAGCTGAGTTGCATAGGCTGTGATGGTATGGAACAACTGTAATGGCTGAACCTCCTCAAGGGCTGCTGGATTAAGATGGAAGGAATCTATAGATGTATACATCCAAACTTGTACCCCGTACCCCCACTCTGGACTACGGAATAGAATCGCAAGTCCATTGTTAACCGGCTCGATGTTGACTAGAATCCCAACACCCTCCGGTTGCTTCACGAGATACGAGGTTCTTAACCCATTCCTGGAGGCAACCTGGTAACTCTGGGCAAAATTTCCCTCATTGAGAGAGGATGTTGTGATGTAGGTGATGATTGCTTTGTGCATCAAAACCCACTTTTCCTCATCGGGGAAACCCTCCAACAGTGGTCCAAACTGAACAAGATGGCTTAGCCACCATACAGTGGGCAAAAACTCTGAAACTGGAATGCTATCCGAATTCTTGACCTCCACCTTGTAACCAACGGTCAACGGAGAAACTCCAATTTCCAGATCGAACCCAACGAACGAAACCACGACGTTTGCACCATCAGAGGTAAGGACCACATCCATACCATGCTCAGGAACAATTGTCAGTTCCCCCTCGTCCCACTCATAGTACGCAGGACGACTCAGGATGTTATGGATCTCGACGAGAATTTTGTCGAGAGCCTCGTTTCCCAGGTAGAACTTGAGTTCGATATACTTCTCAACCATGGCATCATACATCCCGCGAAGGCGATCATATAGGCCACCCCACAGTTCCCGGTCGATTGTTACCTCAACTTCGCCAGTGTGAAGAAAACCAACTCGAAAATATCCCTCGGCAGGTAAATCAGCCTCTCCCCAGTTAATAAGAACCATTGGTTCAAAGAGATGCGCTGCCGTGAGGACATTAAGAAATTCCCCACTTGGAGCCAAAAACCGATGAGGTTTATACCACTCGATACCAACCGTTTGGGTGGCACCATCTATCTCTTCCTGTAATTCATAACCTTTTGTAGGCATTCTCATAATTCCTTTCGTTGAGAGTTGAATGGTTTCAGGTCGGCTATGCTGGGACCAAGGATGCATGCTTCTTCTTGGCTTCATCCAGCGTTGATTGAAGCCAATCTCTCCGCAGTTGAGTAATCGCTGGCGGCCAGGGCTTATCCTCTCCAAGATATTGATGGAGTTGAATGATCTCCTCTTGTGTAAGGACATAAAAGCGCTTGTCTACAACCAATGCCTCGAGAATCTCAATCACTGCATCAATAACTTCCTCCTGAGCATCAGCATCAAGATCAGACAAAGTGCTTGTCAGACAATGCACTGGCTTATTGCCACTAAGCGAAACTACCAAGTGACCCTCTTCCACAAAGGATACGTGTCCGAAAGCAAATACCCGGCGCATTGACGCCTCACGTGAGACCATACATCTGCCGACATCAGTTACCAGGGTATATACATCCCAATCCAATGTTTGATCTGCAAAGTCTGTGACCATCACTACTGGGCCATCGATATACAAAATTTGCATTCTTACCTTCTTTCTTGAACTGGTTTGAACGAAAAACGAACTACTTGTTTCGCCGAAGGGCTACCCCCTCAACGAGAACAGCAATTACACGGGCGAGATCCTCACTAGAAGGTAAAACGCCTGAAAGAGCTGCGTACTCCCGATCTTCATCGAGCCGCGTTAAGACTCGAATCATCTCCCAAAACTCACGTGCCGTTGGATACTGGCTAACGTGAAAGTACATGTCCACCCCAACCTCAACATCATGAGGGATGTTAAAAAACATACTCTTCCGTTCCCATGCGATAACAAATCGCCGGTAGGGAGGGTATTCGTTCGGATCTTCGTTTTGGGCATAATCAAGGTAGTAAACCTTAACAGCCTTGCCACACGGCACCGCTACGTGGATACCGACTATCTTGTGTCCGTGCACCTCAAATACAGTTCGGGACGAAGCGTGGCACCTACCTTTTACTAATGTAGCATCAGATAAACGGTTATCATCACCTCCCGCCTTGTAAAGAGAAACAGGCTCCACAAGTCCTGCCTTTATGCCCGTATAGGGCTTGTCACACATAGGTTCCCTCTCTTTCATTGATAATACTGCGGATTTTGAAAGAACTACGTAATGAGCCCCAATTATACCACAAAACGACTTATAGTAAACCGGTATTATACTCATTCAATGTGCAAAACTTGCCGTAACCTCGACTGAGATATACAATGCACTCGTTTTCGCAACTTACCAACCTATAACTCACCCAAAAGGAGTGCTTATGTCATATGTTACTTTTGCTGTTTTGGCGCTCGTGAATCTGGCATTGGGATACGCTGGCGCCTGGTTCACGGAACGTAAAATTGTTCCTGAATTCAAAAGAATAAAAGGCAGCCCCATGGCCTCAATTCTTTTAACCTTCTTGTTTTCGGCTATCGTCATTACCAAAGATACAACATACAACATATTCTCGCTCACCATTCCGAGCGACTATGTGTTTTTGTGTATCTTTAGCTTTGGTTTGCTCGGCTACTATATAGCCGGAAAAACCATAAAACCCCTGCCCCAAACCGTTAAAGATACCTCCCAAACATCACAACCACCCGAGCAACTCTAATGTAAAGGAGAAAACCATGCCTCAATGGCAAAGACTTATTCACAGCACAACGTTTTCGCTTATGGTGAGCCTGGCTGCAGCGTGCTTAGTGCTCACTCTGGGCATATGGAAACCGGACCGTGTAAACCCAGCAGCATTGTTCAGTTTTACAACCGCTGCTTTTGGTTTTGTGTGGGGAGTATTGATGCTCATCAAACACAATACAGGCCCAACGGACCAACCGTATCGATATAACGACGAAAAACTGTCTGAGGCGGATTTGGTCTATGTCACCGTTGCCGTTGCCGTATTTCGAATTATGGCTTCGATTGCAACCTGGATATACCTTGCCAGGGTTCGTGAGGTAACTGCAGCACACACAATCTTTGGAGTTATCGCTGCGTTTGTGACACTCGTGGTGCTTGACCGCACTGCAACGGGTAAAATCCCCAAAGATGTACAAACAATTACCGTTTCCCTGTGTGTGATTGTGGTAATTCTTGTGCTCTTTTTCTAGTACGGCACGAGAACAGTAACCCTGCACGGTATACCAATAAACCCTGGAACGCTGGTTCAGGTGATTGACAAATTAGACAACCTATAGTATAATTACAGTTAGTTAGTGTCCCTTACCAACCTATTTTCTTTCAGCAAGACTAACCACAAAGGAGCTTTGCCATGCGCACACAAAGCGCGCCATTCAGTACCTGGTCTGACACTCAGATCAGGATTTTCTCCGTCGGAGCCATCATCGTCTTGATGGCCTGTCTATTGATGATTTTCCCCTCCGGCGCCCACGCCCAAGAGGCCAACCCTGCTGACACAGCGGTAACAATGAGCTATACCACCTACGAAGTGCGTGAGGGCGATAACCTGCTTGCGCTCGCCAAAGAGTGGGATATCTCACCAGAAGCGATTCAACGGTACAGCCATCTGATCCATGAGATGAATGGAACAAAAAGCCCTTTCAGATACAACAAACTTGTTGAAGGGTTCGACTGGACCTACGTAGGTGATGTACATCCTGGAGATACGATTTACTTCTCTGCGCCTGAGCCGAGTTACGATTACCCAGCACCAATCCGGCTGGGTGACTGGTCCATGGAAGCCGACGGCGACGAAAAAGTCGTGATTACAAATACCATGACCTTGAATGGATATTCGTTTTCTATGGCAGAAAGCCCCCTTGGGTACCTATCTGTAAATTCGAATGTTGCCTACGTCCTCTTTGGCAACTGGAGCGAACCTGCAACATGGTTCGTTCGAGAAATTACCATGAATGCAGATGGGCTTGAGCGCCACCGTGTCGTTGCCAATACACTCAAAAAATACAGTCCGGTACTCACAAGCTGGAGAATCCAACGGGAACTGCCAGGAGATACCTCCTACTCTACGACGAGTGGATACAATTTCTCGATTGACAAAGAGATTCTCTACAATACTCTTGTCGTTGGAAATATAACCCTCGTAGGTGCAACCCACGACAATTATCAAGGTGGTTATCTCTCGCCCCTACGAATTCTTGCAGTGATTGAGGGGTTAGACGAGTACCCCAGCGTCATATACCTCTATGGGAATAACTATGACCATGACAACCTGCAAATCAAGGTGGTTCGGATCACTGGCGATCCCGTGGAACTTTCTAATGGGTTCCCCACCTTTGCCAACGACGCAGTTGGGTCATTGCAGTACTACCCTTCCCAAGGTGAAATTGGCGGGGACTGCCAGGCAATCTCGTTCGCTGGCCTCTCTGCCAATCAAGTCACTGGTCGCTGTAATGGCCAACTGATTAGTCTCAACGACCAGACATTTGTCGTGAGCATTAACTGGAACGACAGCCTGCCGGCTATCTTTCTAACTCCAGTTATTTTCGAATAACCCCAAAGAAGCGCGAAGAACGTTTCGCGCCTCTTCACCGCAACACCAAGAGAGAAAGCAGTTATCTGCTTTCTCTCTTTTTTTATTCCATAGACAAATTAAATTGACTCCTCTACTATAAACAAGTGAACCGATTTATTCCCTACACTGGACTCATTGTCCTGTTATTCTTTATTTCATTCTTAAGTTATTCCCTCTTATCAAATAACCCCAATTTATATCATGACCATAATTTACCCGTTTTTGTAATTGGAACCATCTTTTTTGTAGGTTATTTGCTTAACCGCATTGCACCAAAAACCCTTATTCCCTCTTTTGTATGGGCAATCTTTGCTGGATTTGCTATGCAACCAATTCTTGGCATTTTTACCAACAACCTAGAACCACTACAACTAGTTATGGAAGTGTTTGGCGCCATAATCCTATTTGCCGGTGGACTTGAAGTACCTTTTAAAAACTTTAAAAAATGGTTTTTACCTATACTTTCTCTTTCGTTTTTGGGCCTTGTGATCTCTACATTATTATTCACGGGTATTCTTACGGGATTTACCACTCTTATTGGCACATTTTCATCAGCACTTCTCCCGTCAATTGCAATTTTAGCCGCAGCACTAGCCTCTACAGATCCTTCAGCAATTATCCCCACCTTAAAATCTCTTACCTTTAAACGTCCATTTTTACGAGAATTTGCTATTTCTGAAAGCGCTCTCTCAGACGTAAGTGGCAGCATCTTAACCAGATTCCTACTCATAGCTATTATTTCAACCCCCATCACTCTCGGTTCTTCAGTACTTTCTCCATTTCTTCCTCTCCTTCAAAAAGCTACTTATGATGCGTTGGCGCTTCAAATCTTATCTGGAATTCTGGTTGGCTATTTAGGGTATATCTTAGTTAAACACTTTTACTACAAAAAAGATGGTGCAAAAAGTGACCCTGCACTACTCATTGCTGTACCGTTTTTCACGTTTGTTCTAGGCAATTTACTTGGCGGAGCGGGACTTTTAGCATCATTTACCGCAGGTCTTTTAGTTGATCATGAAGGTGGTATGAAAAAGGTAATTCCTTTTTACGACAGTTTGCTTGATCATTTAATTAAACCGTTTATCTTTATTATTCTTGGAGGACTTGTTCCCCTTGCAACTATTATTGGATACGCACCTGTTGGAATAATTACTGCAATTTTATTCATTGTAGTTATTCGCCCATTGAGCGTTTTTGTGTCACTTGCCCCCTGGGTTTATACCCACAAACTTAAGTTCAACGAACTACTGTTTTTAAGCCTCATACGAGAAACGGGCATCATTGCTGCTATATTACTTATTATTGCAGCCACACACAGTGTTATTGACTCAACATTTGTCATTGCTGTTGGCATGTGGGTAATACTACTCACCCTTATGATTGAACCGCCACTCACCCCTTGGCTTGCTAAAAAAATTGGAGTTACAAAACCAGCTACAAGAAAGAAAAAGACCTAATTAAACTGAGAATCTAGATTTTGCCCCTAGATCCCGTATCAAGTACGGGATGACATTACAAGAAGCCCTTTACTCTCTAAAAATTCTTTCATTTGCTTTTTGCTTCTATATTTTTGCCCGACACTCACAAAATACTTATTCACATCAATCCACTGATTTTTAGGAATAATTTTTTCAAGGAGATCTGAAACTTTATCTGGATCAGTCTCATTAACCCACCCCAGCATATTTGAAATTTGATTAACATGCGTATCAACAGCAATTGCTGGCACTCCAAATGCCCGTGATAAAACCAAACTCGCAGTTTTATTACCCACTCCTGGTAATGAGGTTAACTCCTCACGAGTCTGCGGAACCTTCCCGTCATAATCATTGACAATGACCTGAAGAAGTTTTTTAAGCGCTTTTGATTTGTTTCGATAAAAACTCACCGGGTATACCAATTTTTCCAATTCCGCCTCTGACAATTTTGCCATCTGCTCAAGTGTTTTAGCTTTTTTGAACAACTTTTCCTCACACACTTTGTGCGTTACTTCATCTCGCGTTCTAGCTGATAACATGGTTGAAACCAGTACCTCAAACGGCTTAGTAAAAACCTCAAGGGGAATACGAGTGTATTCAGGAATAAACGCATCAAAAACCTGTTTTACGGTAGGTGTAACTTTTTTTAACATAAACCAATTATACCTTTTTACTTTAATATTGACCAAAAGTACTCCAAAATCGTAAAGCGCCAAAAGGATTACAATCCCTTTGGCGCTTTTTGACTATAAACTACCTGCTTTTCTTCTCTGTTCCGATTCTCTTTTCCCAATGAATCTTAATGGTAAAAAGAACCGCCGCCTCCTCCTTCATATATAAAACGTGCTCCACATAATCGACAATTTCCTCTTTCTCTTGTGGGGATAAGGACCCAAAGTACATCCCCATCTCATGCCCACCATATATTGGCTGATCGATTCCAACTACAAGGCGATCATTGGCCAACACAAACATAACCCGATACTTAATCCAACCAATAGGACGAAAAGACATCACTACGCATTCGTCATTATTTCCCTTCGTAGTTGGTCCTAAAACACTCACCCCATTGCCAGAAAAACGTTGCTGTAATCCACAAAACCACGATAACCAATCGTTAACTGTTGGCATATTCTCCTCCTTACGAGACCTATTTTTTTATATACGTAACGTACACAAAATTGTAGCACGCTTGCATGCTCATCAAAAAACATCATTGATCACTTTATTAAACCTGAAAATCATCGTGCGTTACTTTTTTCTATGCCCTAAAGGTGGTACAAATTACTTACAGTTATGCAAAAAAATGGATTTACTCTTATTGAACTTTTAGTTGTTATCGTTATTATTGGACTACTCGCTGGAATCGGCATTGCATCCTTCACGGGGTCAATTGAACGTTCTCAGTACACAACCGCTAGGTCCCACATGAGCGAGTTTATTGACCTTATTAAGGCTGCACGACTAGTTACCAATAAAACCTTTGGTGAAATTTCAGGAAGTTACTGTTCTGAATGTATATGTAGAAACAAAGGGCCGGTCATGGATATTGCCCAAACAGATACCTGTTGGACCCAATACAAGCAAACACTTGACCGTCTTAACACTGCAACAGAAGGTTTTATTACAATTGATTTCCCACTCACTGATCCTTGGGGAAACCCATTTTTGTTTAATGAAAACGAAGGGGAGATAGGCTGTCATACTGACAATCTATTGTCTGTTGGACCCGATGGAACGCATTTTACCCCCGATGACATTATTGTTAACATTCCCGTTTTTAAATGTAGTCCTAGTCTTGGCGGCCACCACATTAACCAAAACTGGGAATAACCTGTCTACAGTGATATAAATATATACAAAGATGCATAGCAAAGGATTTACTCTTATTGAGCTTTTGGTCGTAATTGTAATAATTGGAATTTTGGCGGGTATTGGTATTGCAAGTTTTGGTGGAAATACCGACAAAGCACTTGTCTCACGCGGCCTTAATCTTGAGCGAGAAATTCATCAGCTTTCCGGTATTGATACTAAAGCCAGATGGTTGATGGAAAGCGGTTCAGGAACAAGTGTTTCCGATGTTAGTGGACACGAAAACACTGCGACTCTCGTTGGCAATACCACATGGGATACCACTGATACACCGTCAGATAATAACTCTTCAAATAGCGCATCGTTAGTTTTTGATGGCTCGGGAGATTATCTTGAAATTCCCGATAGTGGAAACCTTCGGGTAACACAAAATGTGACAATCTCGGCATGGATAAAACCTGAAATATGTGTATATCCAGGTAATAGCTATGCTGGAATTGTAGCTAAGGGAAATAATCCTCGTTCATATTCCTTATACACCTACCAACCCTCTGGAAATGATTGTCGACTCCATTTTTCGGTGAGCAAACAAGGACAAGCAACACCCTTTTTTGGAAGTGTGAGCAGTGCAACGGGGCCATTTATTAAACTCAACCAATGGAATCATGTTGCTGTTGTTGCAAAAACAGGTCCTTCTGGTGGTTCACACACATATTTTATTAATGGGGTAAAAGCTGGCGAACAAACCTGGTCAGACTTTACAAGCCTAGCCGGTTCAGATGATACACAAACAACTCTTATTGGCACAACTCATGAGGGAATAGTCCGTTCGTTTAAGGGTAAAATCACTCGAGTAAGCATTTACGGGGAAGCATTTTCGTCAAGCCAAATCAATCGGCTCCTCTATGCAGCAAA
>Ga0210050_1001443_pt1 | contig 25547 bp, 29 predicted proteins | sample CryGey132114_all_FD_185463 | JGI IMG/M metagenome (GOLD analysis project Ga0210050, IMG submission 185463) | Groundwater microbial communities from aquifer - Crystal Geyser CG22_combo_CG10-13_8/21/14_all (SPAdes) (version 2) | ecosystem: Environmental > Aquatic > Deep subsurface > Groundwater ... | reverse complement strand
TGACAAATTTGTTTTTGCCTGATTGTTTGAGTTTTCTGGTCAGATCTTCCATATCATTGTGTTTGTAAATTAAAATTTTTGAGCCTGCAAGCTTACAAGACTCAATTATGCTTGCATGATTTAATTCGTCACTTAAAATCAAATCTTCTTTTTTTGTAATTGCAGTAATCGCACCTAAATTTGCCATATATCCTGTTGAATAAACTAGGCTTGCTTGCAGTGATTTGTGTTTTGAGAGTTTATCTTCTAATTTTTTATATATTTCATCATTACCTGAAACTAGTCTTGAACTTGATTGCATTTGATTTATTTTTACATTTGTAATTGGTATTCCTAAATAATCATTTGAACAAAGATTCAGTAATTTTTTATTCTTTATTGTGATATATGCCTGATTTACTTTAACATCTCTTAATTTTCTATATAGATTATTTTGTTTTATTTGTTCTAATTCTAAATCAATAAAACTCATCTTATGACTCATTTAATTGAAATTACAATTAATCATGGGTAAATTCTTTTCTTATTTTCTACTTTATTCTAGAATTAATATTGATATTGTGGTTTTTTGATTAATGTCTAATTCTTAGGCTTGATGTTATTAGTTAATTTTAAATCTTAATTCTAATAATTAAATACACATGGATAGTAAAATTGAAAGAATGTACGATGATCAAAGAAATATTGTAGAATTGGATTTATCTATTAAAAAATTAAAATTTAAAAGAAAGAAAAAAATATCTGTTAAAGTTTTAGAATCTTAAGTTTAATCTAACAAAATAATAAATTCTTGAAATATATTTTACACTTCCAATCCGATCTTTTTAATCATTTTAAAATCTTTTTCAGATTTGTTTCCTCCCATTGTAAGATATCCTGATGTAATTATGCCATTTGCACCACTTTGCAATAATTCTTCACCTGCATCATCCAAGTTTATTTCCCTTCCCCCAGATATTTTTATCACCGACTCTGGCAATAAAAATCGCATTACTGAAAACATTTTTACAATTTCAGAATTTTCTAATTTTGTTTGTAGCTCTAACGGTGTTCCTGGAACCGGTACTAGTATGTTTATGGTGATCTCTTCAGGATAAAGTGCAGCTAATTCCATTGCTAATTCTATTCTTTGTTTTCTTGTTTCTCCTAAACCAATAATCCCACCTGTACATAATTCCAATCCCGCATTGCGAGCAATTTGTAATGTTTTTAATCTGTCATCATATGTGTGAGTAGTACATATCTCTGAAAATTTTGATTTTGAAGTTTCTAAATTATGATTATACCTTTTCACATTAAGTTCTTTGAGCTTTTTTGCTTGTTCTGGTGTAAGAAACCCTAAACTGCATTCTATGTTGATACCTACTTTATCATTAATTTCTTTGATGATGTTGCAAACTTTATCAAAATCTCTTGATGATGGTTCTCTCCATGCTGCAACAAGACAGTATGATTCAGCTCCTTCGTTTTTTGCTTTAGTTGCTTTGATTACTACTTCCTCTGCAGATGGTAATTGATAAGTATCAATTCCAGTGTCAAAAAATGCTGATTGACCGCAAAAGGAACAATCTTCACTACATGCATTTTTTTTTATATTGTTTAATTGCTCAACATCTACTTTGTTTCCATTGAAATCTCTGGTAATTTGATTTGCAGATTTAGCAAGATCTCTGATGTTTTCATCAGGTATATTGAACAGTTTTTCAGCGTCTTCACTTGTTATCCCAATGCCTGAAAATACGTTTTCCTGACATTCTCTGATGAATTCCAAGACGTCATTCATAATATTTCACTACAAATTCTATTAAAAAAGATTAATGACTTGAATATTCTCTTTTCATGCGTGAATATGTCATAATCTGTATTTGATTTTGTCTTGTTAGATTGATTAAAAATTGTAATTAACTGTATAGTGAAAAATCGGTTTTATTTATTATATCACTTTATTTTGTGCTGATTTAATGGTATCAATAGTTCTATTTAGTAGCGAATTTAATTCTTTTTCCGATATTGCTAATGGTGGTACAAGCATGATTATGTTTCCTAATGTTCTAAGATAAATTCCATGTTTTTTCCCTTCATCGAAGAAAATTTTATTTATGGATTTTTTTGGTTTAATTGGCGTTTTACTTTTTTTATCCTTAACTAATTCTATTCCCATGAGCATTCCTTTATGTCTGATATCCCCAACCATTTTTATATCTGATATTTTATCATAATACTCTTCAAAAATTTTTGAAGTTTTTTGAATTTTTTTAATTAAATTATTTTTTTGATATAATTTTAGATTTTCATTTGCAACTGCTGCAGATAATGGATTGCCAGTATATGTATGTCCATGAAAAAGATGTTTCCAATCATTAAATTCTCCTAGAAATGAATCATAGATTTTTTTATTTGCTAGAGTTGCAGCCATTGTCAAATATCCCCCCGTTAACATTTTTCCATACGCTACAATATCTGGAATACTTTTTTGTTCAGTATATTGTATCATAGAACCTAATCGCCCAAAACCAGTTGCTATTTCGTCTAACACTAATAATACATTGTATTTTTTACATAGTTTACTTATTTTCATTTGAAATTCTTTCGGAAATATTATTACTCCTCCTGCAACTTGTGCTCCACTTTCCATAACAAATGTTGCAATTTTATCGTCTTTGAAAAATTGCTTCTCGATTTTATCTAAACAAAAATTTTGATAGTCTAAATAATTATACCCTTTTGGAATTCTATATTTGTTTGGTACTGGAACTTGTATAGTTGGAAATAGATACTTTTTAAATTTGCCAAAAAATTTTGGTACATAACCTACTGCCATTGCTCCAAATGTGTCTCCATGATAACCATTTTCTAATGCTACAATTTTTGTTTTCTTTAATTCTCCAATATTGTCCCAATACTGCAATGACATCTTTAATGCAATTTCCATTGCAGATGATCCGTTATCTGAGTAAAACACTCTGTGCATTCCTGGTGACATTTTTATCAAACTTTCTGCTAGTTTCTCTGCAGGTTCATTTGTTAGATTAAACATTGATGAATGTTGAAGTTTCTTACTTTGTGTTGTAATTGCATTAATTAGTTCTGGTTTAGAGTGACCCCAAACGTTGCACCACATTGATCCAACTCCATCCAAAAAATTATTTCCATCCGAATCAATCAGATACATTCCTTTAGATTTTACAATCTCATTAAATGAATTCCATTCTTTCATCTGAGTATTTGGATGCCAAACGAAGCTTTTCTTTTTCAAACGATTTCTATGTTTTATTTGAACTTAATAATTAAACTATGATAAAATGAATTTAATTTCTTAAATATTAAAACGATGATTGACTTTAAGATCTTTAATTCTCTGTATAATTTTAATTTTTTACTTTATTAATTTAGGAAATACGATTATTTTTTAGATTCATCAAATTTTTCATTTTGTTCAGAATTGTTTGCACTATCTCTGACTTTTTTCATAATGCAGTACTTACGTAGGCTGTTTAGTAGTCCCATGCTTTTTTACCTCATGTCTAAACTTAAAGTTTTATCCCAACAATTTAGAATTGATATGCCTAAACGTTTGAAAACTAGTTTCTCACATCTCTTTTTTGAGGTATCTGCTGGATTATGTGCGTATTTTTTCAAAATAAGAAATGATTGTGATTTAATGCCTGATTTATTTGATATTGATTATTTTCATTAAAAATTCTGAAATAGACCGGTTCATATAGTAACAAAATTGAACTATATTGGTCTTATTTTTGGTTCAACAAATTATCAATGCAGATACTGTCTGTGGGCGCTGTGGAAAAAATGGAATGCTTACAGATAATGTAACTGGAGAAAGATTTTGCGGAAAATGTGGATATGTCATAACTGAAGTATTACAAGATTCTGGTCCTGAATGGAGATCATTTTCAAAAGAAGGCGGTGCAGATCCTACCAGAACTGGTGCACCAACATCTCTTACCATTCATGATAGAGGACTTGCTACTATTATCAATCCAATAAACCGAGATTCATCTGGAAAACCACTTACATCCGCTATGAAGAGTACAATTGAACGACTTCGAACATGGGATAGTAGAAGTAAGGTTCATGCATCTGCTGATAGAAATCTTCGTCAAGCATTAAGTGAATTATCTAGACTAAAAGACAAGCTTTCACTTTCTGATGCTGTCATTGAAAAAGCAGCTTACATTTACAGAAAAGCATTAGAAAAAGGATTAGTTAGAGGACGTTCAATTTCAGCACTAATTGCATCTGCACTTTATGCTGCATGTCGTGATACGGAAACTCCTAGAACTCTAAAAGATGTTTCTGATGCTGGAAATATTAAGAAAAAAGATATTGCAAGATGTTATAGATTACTACATCGAGAATTAGATCTAAAAATGCCTGTAGTTGATCCAATTCAATGCGTTGCAAGAATTGCAAGTAAGCTTGGAATTACAGAAAAGACCAAACGTTATGCCACTAAAGTCTTAAAAATAGCACAAGAACATGAAGAATCTGCTGGTAAGGATCCAATGGGCCTTGCCGCTGCTGCACTATATCTGTCATGTGTAAAAAATTGTGAAAATATGACTCAACGCGATATTGCTGAAGCTGCAAGTGTAACTGAAGTTACAATAAGAAACAGATACAAGGGTTTAAGATTAGATCAAACTGATTTATAATAGGTAAAAAAATGACTCAAACCAGACCTTTAATTGCAATAGTTAATGTCGTAGCTTCTGCAACAATAGATCAAAAATTAGATCTTGTTGATATTACAAAAAAATTTCCAGATGTAGAATATCATCCTGAACAATTTCCTGGTGCAGTCTTTAGACTTAAAAATCCAAAAACTGCAACACTGCTTTTTAGTTCTGGAAAGATGGTTTGTACCGGTGCAAAGTCTCAAGAACTAGCAGAAACAGCAGTATCTAAAGTTGTAGAGATATTAAGAAAAGGAAAAATTAAAATAAAAAATGATGCTTCTGTTACAATTCAAAATATTGTTTCATCAATTAATCTTGGAGGTCGAGTTAATTTAGAACAAGCAGCTAGAACATTACCAAGAAGTATGTATGAGCCAGAACAATTTCCTGGACTAATCCACAGAATGTTGGACCCCAAAACCGTGATTCTGATTTTTGCATCAGGCAAACTAGTTTGTGTCGGCGCTAAGCTCGAAAAAGACATACATCGTTCTGTACATCAAATCCACAGTATGCTTGAAGAGAAAAATTTAATGGTATACACATAGCATAAGAACTTAGTAAAATAGATCCTTATTTTTTAAATTATTTGATAAATTATGTTTGTGCTTATTATGCTAAATTTGCTCTTATGATGTCATTTCAATTTTTTATCATGAGTTTTTTCATGAATACGAACTTTATCGAAAGTATCTACAGTTCCTTCCCAATGAAAATTACACAATTTACAATCATATTTCATTTATTTTTCTCCATGATGTAGAAATTTTTTTAATAGTTTGGCATGTCAAATAAGACGTTTTAATTTTATATGCAATAAAATTCAATTTCAAAATTATTTTTTTTAACATGTGTAATTTAGTATAATTATACATATAAAGTCATGAATTTTTAATATTATTTTTTTCTAGATCATGTTTTTATTGAATTCTATAGAGTAATATGCGGGTATATATACAACGGAGATGAAATAACAAAGTGGAAAATAAACTTGTGATCACATTAAATGATTTAAGATCATGTGATAACTGTGGGAATGTCTTTCTAAAAAAAATGGATGACAAAATAACAAACCGTTGTCCAGCATGTAATGTGTGGAAAAAAGAAGCTGTTCTCTGATTGAAATAAAATAATGTCTATACACTGTAAAGTCTGTAATGCATCAAAGATTATCAATAATGATAAGATGGATCCTAATGTTAGATGGGAATGTCAAACCTGCGGCAATATACTTGATGTAGATGGTTATGTTATTTCATCAAATTAATTAACATTCTACTTGTGAATATGGTCTAGTTTTTGGAATCTTTTTGAAGTTGATTCATTGTTTTTTCTAAACTATCAAACTCATGCTCTCCTCCAGAACGTTCTTTTTCTAATTCTATAATTTTCTGTTTTAATTTTTTTTACTTTCATACTTTCAGTTTTTTGTGTTAAGTATTGTTTTATCGAATCAATAATTACATTTGTCACTGTCGTTTCACTTTTCTTTGAAAATTTGACAATCTGTTCATATAAATCCCAGGTAAATATTAAATTCACATGTTTTAATGGCTCTGATGTTTCTTCATCTTTTTGTATATTTGAAAAATTATTATCAAATAATGTTACCTTTGGTAAGTTTTTTGTGCTTGTTGTATTGTCTTTTATAGTTGGTCTGTGATGAAATTCCTTATTTTCACTACCTGATTTTTTGTTTTTCATTTTATTAAAATATAATCATGTTGTTGGCTTGATAGCTTTATTATCTCTGTCTCTTTTACAGAAACTACAATATTCGTCTGATGAATTACGATTTATCGGAGTTAAACAATCATGACAATACTTCATGATTAACTAATATCATCTCAAGTATATTAGTAAATCCGTTATCTACTTCTGGTATTATTGTTTCTCTATCTGTTCATCATGCTTTCTTTTACCGCATGATTCACAAATCCAATATTTTTGTTGTCTTTCATCTATGCTTTCTTTTCTTCTTTCCATTATTCTATAACAATCAAAACAAATCTCTGTTTTCATTCTTTTGTGTCTTTTATTGCCTGTCCACGTTTATACTGGTTGTAATATCCAATACACGCATTAAGCTCTTTTAAGAAACTATCATCTTCAAAATCCCCACTTTCCAAATCTTTCCAATATGTCACAATATCTTGCTTCAATAATGCTAGTGTTTTTTCTTGCATAGTACTTGATGATTTCTCTATGATACAAACCCATGTATGTGCTGGTTTTAATTAAAAATGCTATTTTTTAGCCAACTAGCAATTGAAATCAAAAAATATATCGTAAACTTGATGTTTGCTTAGGCTTAGATCTAATTTTAGAACTTTTTAAAATAAATTTATAAAATTGGGTAAATGAAAGATTAATCAATAAAACCCAATAATGTATTATTGTTGAATTCTCTATTTATCTCAGGAACTGACACTGACGTAGGAAAAACATATGTCACTGCAGGCCTTGCCGTTACTCTTAGAAAGATGAATATTGATGTTGGCGTAATGAAACCTTTTGCTGCAGGAATAGCGCAAAGAACTGGATTCAAATCTGAAGATGTGGAAATTTTAGCAACTGCAGCGCAGGTAAATGATCCTGAATTGCTTTTGAATCCACAATTTTTTCCGATCATGGCATCTCCGTATACAGCATTAAAAAACTTAAAAATAAAACCAAATATCTCACTTGTTTTAAAGCAATTCAAAAAATTATCAAAACTACATTCAATGTTACTAGTTGAAGGAATGGGTGGTATAATGACCCCTATACTTCAAGATTATTTTGTCACGGATTTGATAAAAGATATGAAATTATCCACAGTTATTGTTACTAGAACAAGAGTGGGAGCTGTTAATCACACCATAATGACTTGTATGATGTGTGAAAAATATAAAATTCCAATTAAGGGTATTATTATAAACAATTTTGATGTTGATGGTTATCGTGTTAAGGAATTAAAACGAGATTTGGAAAATTTGACTCCTGTATCTGTGTTGGGATCTATTCCGTTTATTGATGATATGAGTGATCACTCTCTTTACCGTATATTTAAAAAAAACATTGACTTTAAATCTCTTCTGAGTTAATTTTTAAATGCGTAGTATTTTAAATTTACTTTGACCTTGTACATTTACAAATTGTCCAATATCATAAATTATTTTTGAAAATGATGTATTTTTCTTTTTAACTACATATGTTTTATTTTGGAAATCTAATTTTTTTGAAAGCACTAGCCAAATATTATCATTAATAGGCTGGATTTTTTTTAACTTCTTTAGTTTCTGTTCAATTGTGTTAATATCATTAGTTTTTGGAATGTATATTATTAGAGTTTTTTTTGGATCAATTTCTAGCGTTTTTAAATTTGGTATGACTATATCTATCTCAATTCCATTGTATTTTATTTTTCTTTGACTATGTATCATCGCATTTGTTAAAAGATAATGAAGTAATCCTGTGGATAAAATTGCTAAACTCTCTTCTTTTTCTCCCATTGTGATTACTTTGTCATAACAATTCTCTAAAACATTATCAATTATTTCTGTAAATTTTGATTGCGATGTTAACCCTTGAATTTTTTCTTTGGATTTTATATAATCAAATAGAAAATCTTTAATTGGATTTGGCTCTTCTGACATTAGTTTATTCGTTGAATATATATCGTCTTTCGCCCCTAGATTCAGTAGTTGTGTTGACATCTACTAAGATAAATTCTCTTTTTGTATGAAGCATTGGTTCTTCTGGGGACAGCTTATTTTCATGTAATGTTTCATATTCTTGCAGTGTGAGTCTTCGTCTAGGTGCTAGCTCTGCTTCTATGTTCATATTTTTGACAATTTCTTCATACTGTGGTTGAATTAAACCGCTAAACACCATGGCACTACTTCCACTACCATATGAGCCAAATCCAAAACGTTTCCCATTCAAATCAATTCCTTTTTGATATTCAAATTCAAGACAACTTCTAAATCCTAAATATAATGATGCTGTGTACAAATTTCCAATCATTTTTGATGCAATCAATGAACTTGCAAGTTTTGCTTCGTACACTTCTTGAAATTCTCTTGTTTTTGTAAATGCTTTTGTAAACTCGTGATCTTTTGCCATGAATTCTTCATCTCCCAATACCGATTCTATGGTTCCTCGTGGATCTTTTGGTACTGGTTCTTGTATTCCTATTTCTTGGATTATTTTTTTCCATCTTGGAAGTTGACGCCATTCATGTCTTACTAGATATGCAAGAGCTTTTTTGCCCATGTTACTATATGGTAAGTGCATATTGAGATAATCCATATGATCTAAAATTGTCTCTCCTGGTTCTAATTTCATTAATCCTGATGATATCGCTTTTTTCTTGTAAATTTCAAGCGCTTTTCTTACTTGTATCATGTAAAGAAGATTAGAGTATTGCCCATGTACAATCGGTGTTTCTTTTCCAAATGGTCTGTAAAAATCATATTCGTCTTTAATTGATGTCGCTGTTACTTTAGGATCGAATGCTAATAATCTTGGTTCATCGTTAAGTAACATCACTACTGCCCCAGCTCCTTGTGTCATCTCTCCACTTGAACCCATATCGTATTTTGCAATGTCTGAGACTACGACGAGAGCGTGTTTTCCTTCTGCTTCTCCAGCTCTAATCCAATTAGTATTATCATAAAGAGCATAAGAACCACTAACACAAGCAAATTTTGTTTCTACGCCACCACAATGCTCAAAAGCACCCTGACCATAAACCTGCTCTAACATTCCAATGACATAAGAATTCATTGCCTTTGATTCATCAAATGAAGATTCCGTGGATACATACAATCTTCCGATATCGTCTGGTGAAAGTTTATTTTTTTGCATAATTTGTAAACATGCATTTGCTGCAAGACATGCTGGATCTTGATTAGTATCCACTATTGTCATTTGAGATACTCCTAATCCTTTTTGGAGTTTTTCAGGATCTAAACCTCTGGCTTTTGCAAAATCAGCTGCATCTATGTATAGTCGTGGTATGTAAATTGCAATGTCATCTATTCCAGCTGCCATCAATTTTGCCTCCTTCTGTACTCATATAAGGATATTGAGCTAATTCTATCTTACTAATTAGGGAATTTTTACAAATTTTTATATACTTTTTATAAAATGATCGATGATTTTTTTATTTTTCTAGCTCTGAATTGAAAATTCTCTCAAAAACATCATATGGTTGAGCCCCTCCGATCTTTGTTACTTTGTTATCAGGACCAATGATGAAAAATGCCGGAGTTCCAGTTAATCCTAGGTCTTTAGCATCCTGATTGCTATTTGCAATAATTGATGTGTGCTTAGAGTCAATCATACATTTGGAGAATTCCTCAGTATCTAATCCTACATCTTCTGCAAATCCAAGTAGATTTTTAGATGATGCCCATCCATTATTTTCACCATTCCAATTATTGTATAATGTATCATGATATCCCCAGAACATTGCTTGTTCATCTGCACAATGCGCTGCGTGAGCTGCAGAAACAGAGTCTGGACCGATAATCGTATAATCCTTGAAAATTACTTTTACCTTTCCTGTTTCTACATAGTTTTTGAAAATGTCATCTTCGGTGGTGTGGAAAAATTGGTTACAAAAATAACACTGGTAATCGCCAAATTCTACCAAAGTCACTGGTGCATTAGGATTACCTAGAATAGGTGAACCGTTCTCCAAAAACGTGGCCTCTGTAATTTTTGTTGATCCTGTTTCCTGAATCGTTGGTGTGGGTTTTACAGCAAGTTCGGATTCATTATTAAATACATCAAATGCCAAAAATGCTGTAATTATTGCGATTGATGCAATTCCAGCCCCAATTGTCAAAGATGGAACATGAATCATTAAAAAATAGTTAATTTTAGGACATTTAGTCTTTTGTACAATATGTTAAAAATAAATCTGATGAATTTTTTTGGTGTATTTTAATTAAAATTAATAATTATTGTTATTATACTGGATTGTTTCTACTTTAACATGATGATCATTTATGAGTAAAAAAGACGACGTATTGATTGTTGAAGACAGCATTGCAATAGGGATGTTAATAAAAAATTATCTAGAAAAATTAGGCTATACTCAAATTTATAATTGTACTAATGGGGCTACTGCTATTGAAACATTCAAAAGTCTTGTTACACAAGAAAAAAATCCCATAGTTTTGCTAGATTATATGCTTCCTGATATGGATGCACGATCAATTCTAACTCAAATGCTTGAAGTTCAACCTAATGCACGAGTTGTTATGGAGACTGCTACTGAAAAAGATGATGAAGGAATTAAAGATCTAATTCGGTTAGGAATATATCAATACTTGGAAAAACCTATTCGTTTTGAAAATCTTAAATCTATTTTTGAAACTATTGAACAAGAACAATCTTTTTTTAAAAATGAATCCACCCAAACTAAAATACTACGCCAAGAAATTAAAGAAGAAGAAGAAAAAATTTATGACCAAATTAACTTTATACTCGGTTCTTCAAAACAAATCAGCTTAAACATGTTAGAACAATTGCTTGGAGTTTCTACTCCTGTTTTTATTTCTTATCTTAAAGAATTAGAAGATAAAGGCAAAATAATTAGTATGGGTGATAAAAAAGAACTTGCTTGTAATCAATGTGACTCTGTAAAAATAAATCAAGCATTTTATTGCCCATCTTGTAAGAGTTCTAATTTTAAATCTGGCAAACTAATTGAACATTATGATTGTGGCAATATTTCAGAAGAATCTACATATGAAAACGATAAATGTCCTAACTGTGATAAGAAAATAAAAGCACTTGGTGTTGATTTTAGATTATTACAAAATCATTATATTTGTAATAACTGCAATGAATTCTTTCCAGAAATTTCAACATATTACTTGTGTCTAAAATGTGAAAATAAATTTCAACTTGAGGAAGGCAGATGGAAAACTAGCAAAAACTTCAAAGTAGTCAATATGTAATTATTTTATGATTTACTAGATATTCTATTCCACTAACAAAATCTGAATCTGTAATCTGGTCATTTGCCCACCATCCAGCATTGTTTTTAATCCATGATGGAATTTCTTTCTCTTCTACATTTGATGTATTTGTTTTTTCTGGAATTTTCATTATGCCTTCTTTGATCAGGTATTGTATGCCTTGAACAAAAGAGTTATCGTCGATGGAACCATTTGCCCACCATCCAGCATTGTTTTTAATCCATGATGGAATAATTATTGTTATTGAATCCAAATTAATTTTGTCAATACTTACAATTCTAATTCCATTTGATTGTAGTTTTTGAATTAATGATTCTAATTCATTAATTTGTTCTTTGTTTATTTGATTAACATAAGTTCCATTTTGAATTGTTGAAAATTCTTGTGGATGTGATGTAATTACTGCAAATCCATATTTTTTAAGTGAATTTATTGCATCTGAATATGTATCGATACTTGATATGCCTACAAATAGATTTTTCTCAAGACTATATTTTCCTGTGGTGGCATCTTGTGGAAACCTATACAGTTTTTCTCCTTCCAATGGATACGGTGGTGATTCTCCTAACAAAACACTTCCACTAATATGTGTGAATTTATTTTCTATTAACACCTGTTTTGTATCGTTATTGTATTTGTTTTGTGGTGGTATGAAAATTTGTGGTCTTATTCCAACACTGTTTAGAATTTCAGATATGGATTGTTTTACCAAATCCTCTTGCTCTTGTTTGGAAAAATCTGTAAATGGTTTATTTCCAATTCCATGACTGGCGATTTTTAGTTTGTTTTTACTTGCTGCATCTTTTATTACTTTTGTGATCTTTTGATCATTCCCAAATGAATCAGATATTATTCCTATTGTTAATGGAATCTCATTTTCTACAAATGTATTGATGTATGATATTTGTACATCATTTAACCAATAATCTTGAACATCATCAAATCTAAATGCTACACAATTACATGATGAAATTAATTCATTATTTTCTGTTTGTATATTGTCTATCACATCTGGAATTGTTGATGGTGGATTTTTTGTAATCTTAAACATGTTTTCTTGTCCTATGATTACCGCTTTTTTTTCTAACCATAAGGGATCAACAACTCCGTTTTTGAGAATAGTAAGTGAATACTCATTAGATGGAATGCTTGAAAAATATGCTTCACCTCTAATATTTACATTGGATTTCGCGATAATATTTCCAATACTATCTTTAAGTAAAACTGAGAAATCTCCATCCTGTTTTGTGACTTTTTCAAATTCTGTTTTGTAAAGAGATACTATAATCAAATCATTTACTATTGCTGGAATAGGAACAATGATTTTTTGATCTTTTGTTAATCCTGGAATTAATTTTATTTGTGTTAGAGTTGTTAAATATACTTCTCCTAAATACACATCTGCCGTATAGTAGTCGCTATCTTTTGTAGTTGATTGAATCCAATATCTTATTGTGTCTCCCTGATCATTGGTTTTTCCTAAACGCCATTGAGTTCCATCGTGAGATTTTATTGATACTGTTGCACTTTTAATTGGGGTTTGACCATCTTTATAAAAAACATTGAATTGTAAACCTCCTGATAATGGTATCGTTATGTTTATTTTTTCTTGATTGCTGTTTAGGTCAACATATCCTACATCCCCATACATTCCATTTGCATAAACTTCGATTTTATATCGATGATCTTTTGGTAATGAAACAGAATCTGGATTGTTCACCATTTCTTTTTTTAGAATTGGTTGTTTATTGTAATCTTGATATATTATGAGGCTCATTCCATAAAAATCTGCCCTATCTCCATTCGTATATTTTACTTCGATCTGAACTATTCCTGATTCTTGTGAATAGCCTAAATTAATTGTAAATACTATCGTCATTATTAAAAGAATCATTCCAATTTTAATGACGTTGAATTTTTTATTTAACACATATATTATACTGATTTGCTCTCTTATATGATTATTTTAGATAAATTCTTTTGTTCTGATTTTTCATGTTTCACTTTACAAGGGATGTATTAACATAAAATCTTAGAATTTTTATATAAAATATTCGTATATTTTTTTTGAGGTACAATCACGTAATGTATATTTTACACTCCTATTCTTTTTGCACTAGTCCAAACTGCTTTTTTCTTTTGTAAATGTTCGATAAGTGCTTTTAATAATAAAAAATCTACAATCTGTTTAAATCCAAAAACCAAAAATCCTGCATACCATAATATCTTTGGATCTTCATCATCAATTCTAATTGCTAAAGCAGACATGAGATAATGAACAACAGTGAAAATGGCTGAAACTTGTAGTACATACAACCCATCCCCTAATATTATGCCTAAAATTGCATTTGCTGTCGCAGTAAATCCAATTATTGGCGTAATCACCATTCCTAAAAATAAATAAGGTAATGATAATCGTTGTAAATAACCAAATCTTGGATTAGTTAGTGCGTCTGAATGTCTTTTCAATACTTGAATATTTCCACGATACCATCTCTTTCTTTGTGCAACAAAATCATGTAATGTGTTTGGTGCCTCAGTGTATGCTGTAGCTTTTGAACTTCCCTGAGTAATCAAACCTGCTTTTAGTAACTTTATGGTCTGATCAAAATCTTCTACTATGGTTTCTTTGCCATATGCACCAGCTTCTGTAATATATGATTTTTTGAACGCGCCTAATGCTCCTGGAACAATAGTGATTGAGCCAAATACATCGAAAGCACGTCTGACAATTTGAATTCCTGTAATGTATTCTAATGCTTGACATTTTGTAATCCAGTTGATTCTGTTTCTTACTTTGATATTACCTGCAACTGCTGCGACATGCTCGTTTACTTCAAAACCTTTTACTATTTCTTTTAATGAATGTCGACCTATGATGGTATCTGCATCCACAATTACGATGATTTCACCAGTTGCATAAACAATACCATAGTTTAATGCTGATGCTTTTCCGCCATTCTCTTTATGTAATATTTTAATTTTATCTTTATATTGCATTGCAATGTCTAGTGTTTTATCTAAGCTACCATCATCCACAAAAATAATTTCTTTTTTTGGATATTTTGTTTCTAATAATCCTTCTATGGTATTGGCAATTACCTTTTCTTCATTATATGCTGGAATTATTATTGAAATTAACGGGTATGTTTTAACATCTGGCTGAATATCTTCTCTATGTTTACTTACAACTGCCATGGGTACAAACAACATAGTTGACCAAAATGAAATTGTCATTGCCCATAGAAGAATTATTCTAACGGGTGACTCTAATAATGTATATCCTTCATAAGCAATTAATCCTCCAATAATAAATGGAGAGCCTAACAAAAATAATAAAAAAATTGATGGTCCACGTTTACCTGTAATATTTTTTGAAAATAATTTTTTACTAGATCCAATTACATGATAAATTGTAATGAGTCCACCTAATCCCATCGCAATCATACTTATTGGTCCTAAAATAAAATACACGGTAACAATCAAAAAAATAAAAATTGTAGCTGTAAGTACAAATTGAACCGGATCTTTTTTAATTTTTAATTTTTTCTCAGGTTTAAAATTTTTATTTTCAGATAATTTCATTGCTTGTTCGTTTGAAATAATTTTAAAACAGTTTGTGTGATACCATTTTTTTTGCTCTCTTGTAGATTTTTCATTTAATTCGATGTTCTTATTACATAAAGTACATTTAATTAAATTTGGATTAAGAAAAACAGTGTTATCTTTTTTTTCTGGATGTTTATTTTTTTTAATTTTATAAATATCATTAATATCGAATTCTGATTTTAAAATTTTCATCAAGTATTTCTTATCTGATTCAAAAATGGGGCTATTTTTGTTAATTTGTTTGAGAAGATATTGATTCCGTCCAATATCACCATCCCCATTTTTAATAATCTCAATTAATTTTGAAATAATGTCATTTTTATCCACTTATACCACTCAGTTTAAACAATTTTTGCTCTTAAATGTAAACTCGTTACGATTATTCGCCATTATGTCTATTTTTTTAATTATTTTGTTATTTTAAATTAATCTGGTATTTTCGTCAATAATATCATCTACGTGGATCTTGATTTAAGAATGAAAAATTAGAAACTCTGATATTCAACATCCGTGGTCCTTAATGCAAGTATAGCATTCATCATTACATTTTGAACATAATCATCGTGGTCTATATCCGGCCATACATTTATCACATGATGTTCCATTCATTATTTTTCTCAATTATTTTATTCAATTAAGCATTTAGAAAATAAAAAGAGTTCAGAGTCTAAGGATTTAGTTGCAAGTGCGCTAATCTAAATAAATGGGACACTCTTAGAAAAAATATGAAAAAAGTTTTTGTTAATGGCTATGGCTCAATTGGAAGTAGAATTACATCATTTCTAAAAGATGATCCTGAAATTACTGTAATCGGCGTAGGAAAACACTCCCCCGATGATGATGTAAATGTGGCAATTTCTCACGGATTAGATGTTTATGTCCCTGAACAAAAACTAGATAATTTTAAAAATTTCAAAATATCTGGAACCATAGAATCTGTACTTGATAAATGTGATTTGGTAATAGATGCATCCCCTGGAGGACATGGATTTAAAAATAAGAAAAATCTCTATGATCCAAAAAATCTAATGGCAATCTATCAGGGTGGAGAAACGACAATGGGGGATGAGGCAGTTTCCGATTTATTGTTTAATTCAAGATCTAATTATAATTTGGCTATTGGAAAAAAACATGTCATGCAAGGTAGTTGTAATGTTACTGGTATGGGACGAATTTTAGAACCATTAAGAGACAAGTTTACTAATCGTCTAGTTCGATTTGATGTAACTCTTGTACGCCGATGGGCAGACATTGAGCAAACAGAAAAACAAGTACCAGACACTATAGAGATGACTGAAGCGCCACATCATGGTGACGATGTAAAGACATATTTTGGAAAAGACGCCCCTCTTTTTGTTCGTGCAATTAAAGTTCCAACTAGACAAATGCATCTTCATATTATGGATATTCGTTTTAATGAGAAAGCACCAAATCCTTCAGAAATACATGATATTTTTACAAATGAATTTGGAGTAGCAACACTATGGACAGCTAAAGGAACTAAAGACATTAGAGACTATGCAAAAAATATGGGATTTAATTTTATAGATACAAATATGATCCACATTCATGCAAACATGACTGTGTCAATTGGAGATACGGTACAGATAATGTATTCTGATGATCAAACTGGAATTGTTATCCCTGAAAATCATATGTTGATGCAAGCAATGTTATTTAAAAAATCATATGATGATGCATTTTCACATACTGAATCAATATTTCATATGAAAGAAAAAAAGCAGAAACTAGAAGCATATTTTGCAAGAAAAAACTAATTTTATTTTTTTATTCTTTCTATTCTGATTTTTTCAGGTTTGTTTTTTATTACTTTTTCAACAATAATGCGAATATTGTCAATTTCAAGTTTATCGCCTTCTCGTGGCATATCTTGTAGTTTTTCATGTAATAATCCATTAAGTGATGAGTAATCATCTCCTTCTGGTAATTCGGATTTAAAAATTTCATTAATTTTGTAAATCTCAATATCTCCGTTTGTAATTATTGTGTCTCTGTCAACTGATTCAAATTCTTTTGGTGATATGTGATCTGTTTCATCTTCAATGTCTCCCACTATCTCTTCAATCAAATCTTCAAATGTGACTAGTCCTTCTACCCCACCATGTTCATCCATAACAATGGCCATGTGTGTTTTCCTACCTTTCATTTCTTTGAGCAGTGAGCTTACCATTTTTTCTTGAGATGCAAATACAGGTTTTCTTGAAACTTGTTCTAAGGTAATCATTTTGTCTTCTTTTTCTATATGTGTTAAAATGTCTCTTACATGGACGAATCCAACAATATCATCTTGTGTTTGTCCAAAAATTGGTATTCTGGAATGAGGATTTTTATTAATTAAAGGAAGAGCATCAAAGAGAAGCATTTTTGCAGGCAGTGTGAACATTTTTGTTCGTGGTGTCATTACTGATCTAATTACAGTATCATCAAATTCTAAAGCACTATGGACTAATTCACTTTCATCTTTTTCCAGAGCTTTATCTGCCAATCCCTGTTCTACTATCCCTCTAATTTCTTCTTCTGTTATTGGGGGACTATGATAACTACTTCCGGTTATTTTTACCAAAGATTTTGTAATTATTTCTAATACTTTCACTACTGGCCAAAATATATACCCAAAAATTATCAATATGGGTGAAAATCTTAGAGCAACTTTTGTTGCATTGGCATTACAATATGTTTTTGGAGTAATCTCCCCAAAAACTAAAATGAGAAATGTCATAATTCCAACAGCTATCGCCAGACCATCATTTCCAAATATTCTCAAGGCGGCACTTGTTGCAATGGCAGAAGATCCAACATTAACTACATTATTTCCAAGATTTACACTTGCCATCATCCAACCTGGATTAGACTTAAGTTTATGAAGTGCTTTGGCTCCTTTTACTTTCTGTTTTAATAATTGGTTTACTGTTGATTTTCTAGTACCAACTAATGCAACTTCTAGACCACTGAAGAATCCCGATAGAGTAATTAGCATAGCTAATGCTGATAATTCAACCCAAAGTTCTACCATTTCATACTCCGTAAAAGTTTGTTAGAACAATACTTGTTCTTCATTTTATTTTTTATACACCATCTCTTGGTTGTTAATATTTTGTAAACCCCTCTTTTAAGTATTAATACCTAAAAATCATATTTAATAAAATAAATTGTTTTAATTGAGGCTAATTCTTTGGTGGAATTGCGAATTTATTTTTTGGGTTATTGTGGTATTCTACTGGAAGCATTGCATCTTTTTGTCTACCTGTAAGAATTCCTACAACCACATCATCTTTTTTGATTATTTCTTCGCTTATCAGTTTTTTAATTCCAACAACTGATGCACCTGATGCCATTTCACAATCAAATCCATTCAAACCTACTACTGCCATACCATCTAACATTTCTGCATCTGATACCGTTGTTACAACTCCATTGGTAAATTCTAATGCCCGTAATCCTTTTAGTATATTTGCAGGTCTTCCAATTTGAATTGCAGTAGCTTTAGTTTTTGGTCGGATTCCTTCTTTATCTAAATGATCATAATATCTTGAAATTAATTCTGTATTTGTATTTCCTTTGTTCCATCGTAGTTCTTCTCCTTCAAATTTCCCATTATACAAATCAGATAATGTACTTGCTCCTTCAGAATTAATGACTGCAATACGTGGCATTTTTTTTATCCACCCCCATTGATATAATTCCATCAATGCTTTTCCACAACTAGATGTGTTTCCAAGAGCTCCTCCAGGATATACAATCCAGTCTGGAGCTTCCCATCTCAAATATTCTAATGCTCTGTATGGAATTGTTTTTTGCCCTTCTATTCTAAATGGATTTACTGAATTTACTGTATACCCATTATGGTTTTTTGCGTCATCAAGAGATTGTTTTAATGCATCATCAAAATTTCCATCGACTTGAATTATTTGAGCCCCAAATTGGTATGCTTGACTTAGCTTACCTGGTGCGATTTGACCTGATGGAATGTATACGTCACAATTAATGCCTTCATTTGCTGCAAACATACCTGCAGATGCAGAAGTATTTCCAGTTGATGCACAAACAATTTTTTTTGCCCCGACCATTTTTGCATGTGTTACTGCTGTTGCCATCCCGTTATCTTTGAATGACCCGCTTGGATTGTATCCTTCCGGTTGCAGCCATAATTTATTATTGGAAATTCCTATGAATTCTGCTACCTTTGACATTTGATATGGTTTTGATTGCCTCCCTTCAGAACCATCTAGTGAAACTAAATACTTTGAACACTCATTGATATTTTCCGTATCTATTTGACAAAAATTAAGTAATTCTCTAAATCGCCATACTCCACTTTCATTAAATATGTTTTCTTGAGAATCTCTTCTTTGATAAAATACCTTTTTTAGATTATCTGACGGTTTATTTTTATATTTTACATCTAATAGGTGACCTTTTTCACATTCTACATTGATACTCATTATTGGATATTCTAATCCACAATGAGGTTCAATACACTTTAGATATGCGTCACCTTGCATTGTCAGTTAGCGGAATTAGTGATAATTTAAAGTTAAGAGTAAATTCCGTCAAACTATGAATTAATTTAATTTCTAAACTTTTAGATTAGATCATTATAACCTAAAATTAATCATGGTAACTTATTATGACTATTTACGAGGAATACTGAAAAAGGTTCAAACTGCGTATAATACACTAGAAAAACTTGAAGATAAATCAGGTGATTTGGAGATTATTAAAAAAGAAATTTTGAAGATCAAGGGGTTCTTTCAGGTCTTCATTAACAAAACAGATAGTGAAAAAAATCAATTATCTGATTTTTCAGATCTGAAATCTAAATTCGAACATTATCTGGATACATATTCGTTTGAAAAGGAGATAGAAACAATGACTCTTCTCTACTCTGATGATTCTCACCGATTAAAAAATATGCGACTGAAAATAATTGAATCACTCTCTGACAAAAAACTAATGGATGATATAGAATACATGTTAGATAAAATGTAAAATCATGAAAGATAAAGATAAAAAGTGTATTTTATGTGGATGTAAGGATCATCGTTTAATTGGATGCTCACACCATTTAGCAAAAAAATGCGGTTGTTATACTACGCATGGTTGATTTGAAATATGTTTAATTACTATTTTCTTTTAGGACCTGATCTTTCGTGAAAATTTAAGCAACATTTACATTCTTTTTTTCTACATTCGTCTTCTGTTCTGTGATCACAGATCCCACATTCACAACCGCTTCCCATGTATTTCTATAACATATTTACAATATAACTAATACTACAAATTTTTCTGATTTTCAGGTCAAATGGTTCTATTTTTTTGATTTTTGTTTTTTGGTTGCAGGTTTATCAGGTTTACCTTCCAGATCCTTTTCCATTTCAGCAGCTTTGTTATCTACTACTTTTATAATTTCCTGAATTAATCCGTCAAGATCACTATCGGATGGTTCTGGTTCTACAGCAGTTGCAATATCATTAATGGTGCTTGAAATTTCAGCACTGACTTCCTCAAAACTCTCTGGATCTTCATATGCTGCATTATACAGACTTTTGAGATTATTTACCTGATTGACTACTTGATCAGTTAACGTGAGTCTAAATTCAGTTCCATTAACTTCTATACTCTTGGTGATCATAATTCAGATTTCAAATTTTGTTCCTTAAAGGTTTTTAGTTGAAATATGTTGATGTTTGATGCATCCGTTTATCAAACTAGAATACTATGTAGTCCAAAGCAGATGCATCGCTAATCAAAGTAGTATGTCTTGAACCTAAAACATAACCATTTTTGATATCGTTTGCTGGAACCCACCTGTTTGTTGATGTATAGTGTCTTTTTTCAGCTAATTCACGCTCTATTGCCTCTATGTCGAACTCTCCTTCTTCTACTTCTTGTGAATCTAGATGTTTTATCGTAACTAATATTTTACTAACTTTAACTCGATCACCAAATTTCCACTTTGATGGTGGGTTTTCATCTGAAACTTCTAAAACTTTTATCTTCATCTGTTTATTTCCAAAGGCGTCATAACTGATCAAAGTTCTTTCATCTGTAAATTCCTCAAAACTTACTCGTGTTTTTGTCTCTTTTGATTCAGATGCAATTTCCAATAATGATTTTGATTGAATTTCATCATCATGATTTGTTTGCGATTTTTCGATACTGTCTTCTGTCATATTATGAATTGTTATTGATCATTAAAAAACGCTATGCTGTTAATTTTAATAGTTAGGCACTAGTTCTGTGTTTTGTCTTAAATGGCATTTTTTGTTCCTTAAGATCAAGATTTACTCGTCTTCCATCAATTTTTGCAAATATTTCTCCATCATAGGTACAAACACAATCAGTTATTTTTTTTGACTCATCCCAAATCTTGTAAAATTCTCTCAATTCTCTGTTTTCATATTGTCCTTGTCCTATTCTTTTTTTTGAAAGAAATTTGAATGCAAGTATTACTTTTCCATCATTGTAAATATCAAATGTTTTGATCCATCTCTGGCATCTTTCAATCTGATCTGCGGGGACAGGAAGTGATGTACTTGTTCCAGATTTTGCCTCTATGCTAAAAATCATGCTACTTTGAGTATTAACGGCTAAAACATCAGGCAATGCGATACTTGGAGATCCTAGTCTAAATGCTTTCCAATTTTCTGTTGAATTGAATCTTTTTACTAGTGTATCTTCCCAATTATATCCTCGTTGTCTACGCGTGTGTGCAATTTTTTTATTGTCTTTCATTTGTTTTATTATGGAAATTGAAGTCATTTTACTGCTCATATTTCGTTATGTGTAATTTAGATATAGTAAAGTAGGTAATTACAGAATAACCTTTCAGAGGCAACATGATGATAATTCTTGATAATTATAAATTATTGAACCTATATGCTAAACAAGAGTATGACAATTGATGAACATTTACAAACAATGTTCTGAAGGTTTACAAATTTATTTGCTCTGAGATTAAGAATTTTGAGTATTATTTTCTGATTCTTTATCTCGTAGTTGATTATAATCTAACATTATTTTTGGTAGTTTATCATCTGGATTTGGTGCTATTTCGTGTTTTTGACAATACATGAAATAATAAGGCCAATTTTTTCTAGCTATTCTCTTGAAATCCTCGCCAATCATATGATCATACCAATCAATTATTGTTAGACCATATGCAAAGAATCTGTTTAGATATTGAGCAATTCCAACTGGAATTTTTTTCTGTATGGCCAAAAAAGCAATTTCATCAACGGTGTTTAGGTAATCATTTGCATATCTATGACAATCTTCAGTAGTTTTAAGAATTGAATTTTTATCTAATCTATCTGTAAGATCCTCATGAAATCCTCTCAACAGTTGAGAATAGGACACTTTTGTGGTCTCTCGGAGGTTTCTCCAAGTCAATACTAATGTAATTACAAAGATTGTTGCTGTGATCGAACTGATGATTACTGCTAATGTTGGAGTTTCAATCTTTTGCATCGATTGTAAAAATACCCCGTAAAGATTTAGGAACATACTGTTAATCATTTTTGCATATAATATAAGATGTCTGGATAATTTCATTGGCAGAAAACAAATATTTCAAGAATGAAATAACGTCATTTTTTATTTTTAGATGAATCGCAATGAGTTTAAGAATCCCATTTTGGAGATATTTGTAATGCTGGAAAAACTGGCCCAAAATTTAGGCATATTAAAACAAGAATTTGTAAAAATATATGATGGTCATAGTCATATTCAGGAATTAATCCCTAGTTTTTCTTCAGAATTTTTCCCAATAAATGAGACCCATTTGGAGTTATTACATAACTTTGTCGCAAAAAATCCAATCTATCATAATTCATATGAAAAAAAAATAGGCGACACTCCATGTACGATATATGAAGGAGACATTAACGAGTATTGGCTAAATAGTATAAAACATGGTTCTAGTTGTCAGCCATTTTATCCAACATGGGTTACTTCAGCATATATTGCAGTATTAATTGCAAAAAATTTTGCTTATACAGAATTAATAGATATTGGATCCGGTGATGGTAGAATTGCATATTGTGCAAAAATTTTAGATTTACAATCCACAAGTATTGAAATAGATGAGGTATTGGTAGAACTACAGAATACTATTTTATCTACAACAAACATTAATTTCAATCCTATATGCGTAGATGCAATAGACTTTGATTATTCTGCACTAAATTTAACACGTCCTGTATTTTTTATTGGTGGATTACCTCAGATGGGTGGAGATGTTTTAGCAAAAAATATCATAGAAAAAATATCTGCAACAGATCTTAAAAAAAATACTAGTATTGTTTTTGCCGGAACCCATGCAAAAAGACAACTTTCAAATAATCAATCTGCAGGTGGTTGGAGTTCATTGATTGATAAATATGGTTTACAAGTAATGAAGACGGTTTCACTTCCAACCGTTTGGACTTTTGATCAGCTAGTTGATACACCTTACCTTTATACTGAATTTATTTAGTCACATCAAAGATATTTCAAAATTATAACTCTTATCTTTAACTCCGCATTTTTCAATCTTGACTTGTTGACCTGTGATTGGAATTCCTTTGGATATTTTCCCCATTATCCTAATGTTGTTTTCTATTTCAACTAAACAAAAATAGGCATCATTTTGTCTTGAAAACTCAATAATTTTACCTTCATGCGAACCTTTTCGCCAAGAAACTTCTCTAAAACATTTATTGCAAAATTCAGATGGTGGCCATACTATTTTTTTACAATGAATACATTCTGCAATTATGAAATTTCCTTTTTCAAGTTCTGAATCAAAATTCATCTTTCTAATACCAAAACAGTTGATGATGTAGCTGCTGCAGACATATTGTGAACCAATCCTATTTTTGCATTTTTTACCTGTCTTTTATTTGCCGATGATTGTAGCTGCTGTGTTATTTCAATAGTTTGAGCTATTCCGGTTGCTCCTATTGGATGTCCTGTTCCAATCAAGCCTCCTCGGGGATTAATTTTAAAATTGTCTGTTGTGTGCAATTCTCTAATCATGTCCATACCTTTTCCTTTATCTGTAAAACCTAGTGATTCTAAAGCCATTGGTTCGCAAACAGAAAATGCGTCATGAACTTCTGCTACATCTACATCAGTTACGTTTCGTTTTGACATTTGAAATGCTGATGTTGCTGCAATTTGTGTTGATTCCATTGAACTAAATGTAATATTTTTTGTAAAACCAGCTGAAGTTGTTTTTTGCCCTATGCCAGTAATCCAAATAGGATTATCTGTGAATTTTTTACATGTATTTTCTGACGCAAGTAAAATTGATGCTCCTCCTGTACATGGTCTTGAACAATCATGCAATCTAAGATCATCAGTTAATTTTTTAGAATTTATTACATCATCTAACGAATATATTTTTTCTGAAAGTGCATTCGGATTATTCTGTGATTGTTTATGATTTTTTACTGGCACTATTGCTAGTTCTTCATCCGTAACAGAAAATTCTCTTTTGTATGATTTTGTAAAAATACTTGCCCAAAAAATAGGATGTTTGAATTCCCCTCTTGAATTATCCCACTCCAAAATTTGTCCTGGACTATCGTATCTTTCTGCCCCGCATACTAAAACTACATCTGCCAATCCTGCGGATATGTAAGAATATGCAGATACAATTGCATTTGTTCCAGAATTACATAGACTCTCTACAGAATGGGCAATTTTAGGCTCAATTCCAGACATTTCAGATAAAATTGCAGATAGGTATTTGGAGTTATTGTTAGTAGATACTATTACCGCATCAATATCATTCCTGCTCAAATTAGGACTGTTATCAAATAGTTTTTTTGTAGATTGCAATAATACAGATTCTATTTTTGAATCATCTTTTGAGAATTTTGTGATTCCGTATGATGCAATACCAACTTTGGGCATTATCTTTCCTCAGAAAATGTATTTGTAAATAATTTGAAAGAATCAATCACATCTCCCACTGGATTAAATTGGATTGTAGGTAAATCTACCCCTGTATTGCGAAATTTTTGTAGCTGTAAAATACATTGATCAGGAGTGCCTGCAATTGTCAATGATTTTAGCATATTATCTGAAATCAATTCGTGGTTTGATTTAAATCCAGACATTTTAAATTCTTCAAAAATGTTTTTTGTTTCATTTTCAAATCCATTTTTTGATAAGAATTCACGATATATTTTTCCAACTGAGATGTAAAATGCCAATGTTTGTTTAGCACGATTAATTGCCCTCTCTTCATCCTTAG
>Ga0210050_1001426_pt1 | contig 25868 bp, 23 predicted proteins | sample CryGey132114_all_FD_185463 | JGI IMG/M metagenome (GOLD analysis project Ga0210050, IMG submission 185463) | Groundwater microbial communities from aquifer - Crystal Geyser CG22_combo_CG10-13_8/21/14_all (SPAdes) (version 2) | ecosystem: Environmental > Aquatic > Deep subsurface > Groundwater ... | reverse complement strand
TGAACAAGTATTTAGGAAAACGAAGAATAAATTTTGTCACTTTTAATTCGTCAAAACCGCCGGAAAAATTAGTTAAAAGGTATCAAAAGAAAAAAGAATTTCTTATTCCTTTTCTTAGGGAAGCAAGGTCAAAAAGGAATTATAAAATTATTCTAACTCCGCTGTTAAACACCGAACAGTTAAAATTCAGCAAAGCCGATCATTTATCAGAAGAACGGTCTTTTATCCGCCATGACCCGGATAAATTGGCCAAAACGCTGATGTTTCTTTTGGAATTATAAGAAAACAAGAATTTTATCAAGGCCATTATTTAATATTTAATTTTGTGGAGTAGTGATTGCCTCAATTAGTCAAGTCTTTCACGATCGTGAAAGACTTGACTAAAATAAATATGAAAATTTTTATTGATTTCGACGATGTCATTTTTAACACCAAACTTTTAAAAAAATCCCTTGTTAAAATTTTTTCCGAAAATGGTGTCCCCAAGAAAGATTTTGAAGAATCTTACCGGCTGATTTTTAAAAATCAAAAAAAAACGACTTATACCCCTCTGAAGCATATCGGCTTTTTTGCCAAAAATAAGGAAGTTGATTCTTCAAAAATTTCATTTCATATAGAAAAATTATTAAAAAATTTGAAATCTTATGTTTTCAATGATGCCAAAATATTTCTAAAGCATTTTTCCCAATTGAAAAATTTATCAAAATGAGCTAATATTAAATCAATGGATAAAGATTTATCACAACAGCTTCAAGAATTAAAAGAACGGGCCCGGCGTTTAGCCGGGTGGCTTTGACGTAGAAGCCAAGAAAAATCGTCTTAAAGAGCTGGAATTTGAGTTCTCCGACCCCGATTTGTGGAAAAACCGGGAAATTGCTGATGCAAAAATTAAAGAAACAGGCGAACTGAATGATTTAATCAAACGCTTTAACGAAACCGAAGAATTGCTGGACAAGACGGAAAATTTAGAATTGGCTGAAAATAAACTCCGTCAATTGGAAATAGAAAGATTATTTACCGGTAAATATGACAAGCAGTCGGCGATTATTTCAATTTACGCCGGTGCTGGCGGAGATGACGCCGAGGATTGGGCAGCTATGCTTTTTGAGATGTACTCAAAATTTTGCGAGAAACGCGGCTGGAAGACAAAAGTAATTAATGAAAGTTTAGCTGATTTTCAGTCAAAAACAGGCCGGCATCCGGTAAAAAACGTTACTTTCGAAATAAAAGGGGATTATAGCTACGGCTATCTTAAAAAAGAGGCCGGCGTGCATCGCTTAGTACGAATTTCGCCTTTTTCACCAGAGAAAAAAAGACATACTTCTTTTGCTTTGGTTGAGGTGTTGCCGGAATTGAGCGGATTATCCACCAAGGAGGGAGAAGACGAATTAAAAATTCCAGCCGAGGATTTAAAAATAGAATTTTTCCGTTCCAGCGGTCCGGGCGGTCAGAATGTCAATAAAGTGGAAACCGCGGTTCGAATTGTTCATTTACCAACCGGCTTAACCGCTGCCTCCCAAGTTGAACGTTCTCAGGTCCAAAACCGCGAACGGGCAATGAAATTACTTCAAGCGAAATTACTGAAACTGATGGAAGACACTCAAATAAAAGAATTGGATAAATTACGCGTCAAAGTAAAGCCGGAATGGGGGAGTCAAATCCGCTCATACGTGCTTCATCCTTACAAATTAGTCAAAGACCATAGAACCGGCGTTGAAACAAGTCGGGCCGAGGAAGTTTTGGAAGGAAATTTGGATTTATTTATAGAAAGCGAAGTAAAATAAGGAATAAGTTCATGACAAAAAATTACCTACTTGATGTCCCTATATAAGATAGGGTATAATAAATAAACAATGGTTATTTTTCAAAACGTTTCTAAAATTTATAATAGTAATGCCCATCAATCAATAGCCCTAGAGGATGCCACTTTTACCATTAACCCAAAGGAATTTGTTTCCATTGTCGGAAAATCCGGCGCCGGCAAGTCAACGATTGTAAAATTATTGATTGGCGAAGAAAGGCCAAGCAAGGGCCGGGTGGTTTTTAGCTCTTACGACGTTAATAAATTAAAACACAAAGATTTGCCGCAACTGCGGCGTCGTATCGGCGTTATTTTCCAGGACTTCCGACTTTTACATAATAAGACCGCTTTTGAGAATGTGGCTTTTGCTTTGGAAGTAGCCGGTCGTCTTGAAAAAGACATTAAAGAATTTGTCCCTCAGGCATTGGAAATGGTTGGTCTAAAAGATAAAACGTCTAATTTCCCGAAAGAACTTTCGGGCGGCGAAAAACAGAGAGTGGCGATTGCCCGGGCAATGATAAATCACCCCGACGTTATTGTCGCCGATGAGCCGACCGGGAATCTGGACCCCATGAACACCTGGGAAATTATCAAGCTGCTTCAGAAAATCAACGAATTGGGGACAACCATAATTTTGGCCACTCACAACAAAGACATTATCAATTATCTTGACCACCGAGTCATTAGTTTGGAAAACGGCCGAATTACTAGAGACGAAGAAAAAGGAAAATACATTTTAATGTAATGCTAACCACTCTTTTTCGCATAATTAAATACGGATTTCTGGGATTTTGGCGGAATGGCTGGTTGTCCACGGCCACGCTTTCCATCATAGTGCTGGCCTTGTTGGTTTTTGAAGGTCTGATGATTTTTAATGTTTTAACCAAAACTGCACTGGAAGCCATTCAGGACAAAATAGACATCAGCGTTTATTTCAAGATTGATACCCCGGAAGATGACATTTTACAAATAAAAAAATCGCTTGAAAGTTTAGCCGAGGTCAAAAGTATTGAATATATTTCCCGCGATCAGGCGTTGGAAATTTTTCGTCAGCGCCACGCCGACGACCCGACCATTGCCCAGTCCCTTAAAGAGCTGAAGGAAAATCCGCTATTGGCTTCGTTAAATATTAAAGCCCACAACCCCAAAGACTATGTCACCATTGCCGATTATCTTGACAAAACCCATTCTAAAATCTGGTTTGAAAAAGTTACTTATGCGCAAAACGCCGTGGTGATTGAAAGATTGGGTAAAATAATTGATACGGCCGAGAAAGGGGGATTTGTCCTTATTGTTTTTCTCGCTTTGATAGCGGTGCTCGTGACTTTTAACACTATTAGATTAGCCATTTATTCCAGTCGGGAAGAAATCGGAATTATGCGACTGGTGGGCGCTTCCAATTCTTTTATCAGGGGTCCTTATGTGGTGGAGGGAATAATTTACGGTTTATTGGCCGGAGTTTTAAGCGTGATTATTGCCGCTCCGATTGTCTATTTTGTTTCTCCCTACATTAAAATTTTCATTTCGGAAATGAATCTCTGGTCTTATTTTACTTCTAACTTAATCGGTATTTTAGGTTACCAACTGCTTTTGGGCGTTGCTTTGGGAGTGATTTCCTCAACTATTGCCATAAGAAAATATCTTAGGATATAAAGGGGGAGCAGAAAGTTCTTTTGAGTGAGTATTGCATTGCCAAATCGCCTGCCTGCCGGCAGGCAGGGAAAATCTCTGCTTACGTCCTCCTCATTGTTTCCAAGTCCTTATTTTTTAGTTGTTCTAAAATTTTTAGTTCCGGGTCAACAGTAATGCTCCTGCCTAAATATTGCCCGGAAGTAAGATAAGGCAACAAGACGTAATCCGCGCCCTGCTTGTACAAAAACTTGGCGTCTTTCTCGTCTTCGGCCCGAAGAATAATTTTGGGCTTATTTTTTATTCCTTCAACATTGCTTGAAATTTCATTAAGCAATCTCAAATTATCTTCCAAGTCAGGGCTGGTGCAGATAATTAGCCGGCTTGATTTTAAATTAGCCCTCTCTAAGATTTCGCTGTCGGCAATGTCTCCGAAAATGACGTTGTAGCCCTGTTTTCTCATCTGGGCTATGACATCAGGGTCAAAATCAATTATCAAAACGTCTTCTTTATCAAGGTGGTTGGCAATATTTTGACCGATCCGATGGCCGCCAATTAACACTATCGGTTTGGAGAAACTGAGTTCTCCGTAATATTCGGCTTTTTTGAATCGGCGTTCAAAAATTGACAGAAATTTAGAGAGGCGTTGAAAAATTTGTTCAGCGTAAATAATTAGATAAGTAGAGAGCGTGATGGTAATAATGCCAACCGCAGTAATCAAAGAAACTACTTTTTCGTTAAGATGACCTAATTTTAATCCTAAGGCAGCTAAAATCAAACTAAACTCTGAAATCTGAGTCGTAGTCACTCCGCATAGAAAACTGGTTCTTTTCCGATAGCCCATCAGTCCCATAATAATCAAGACAATTAAAGGATTGCCGATGAGAACAAAAAGCGAAAAAATTATAATCGGCAGGGTGAGGCCGGAGAAATCAGAGAAGATAAGCGAAGAGCCCAAAATGACAAAGAAAATTAAGATGAAAAAGTCCCTTAAAGACTTGATTTTGGCGGAAATCTGGAAGTGTTCGGAAGAATTGGCCAAAGCCAGGCCGGCCAAGAACCCGCCGATTTCAATTGAGAATCCGGCCTTAACAACCACCGTGGCAATTCCGAAACACCAAGCCAAACTCGTCAAAAATAAAAGTTCTTGGGAGCGGCTGATTTTATCCAACATTAAAGGCAAAATTTTCCGGCCCAAATAAAGCATCAATATAAATAAACCAAGGCCTTTGAGAGTAGTTAAAAAGATGTCATTAAAAACGATTCCTTTCTCGCTTTCAATTCCGGCCAAAAAAATCAAAATTAAAATTGCCACGAAGTCCTGAACCAATAAAAAGCCGATACTGATTTTTCCGTATAAACTATTGGTATCTCTTTTTTCCGAAAGTAATTTAACCACAATGATTGTGCTGGAGAAGGTAAGGGCAATGGCAATATAAGCCGCCTGTAGAAAATTAAAATCAAAAAACCGGGCGATAAAAAACCCGGGAATAAAAGTGAGAATAATCTGACCCAGACCGACCAAAACCGAGGCCTTACCCACTAACCTTAAAGAGGTGTAATTAATTTCCAAGCCAATCAAAAAAAGCAGAAACATTATGCCAAGCTCGGAGAAAGTATGAAAAAGTTCTTTATCGCTTAAATGGAAAAAACCGAAAATGCCGATGGCGATGCCGCTAAAAATATAAGCCAAAATAATCGGCTGTTTAAATATTCGGGCGGCAATTCCCAGGCCCGCGGCGATTAAAATGACAATAGATAATTCAAAAATTCCGGTACTCATTTAGATAATGTTAAATTTTGAATATTTTTTACCTCTTTTGATAAAATTTATTTCCATTTCTTTCAGTTCAAAAACCTTTTTGAAATACCTGATGATAAAGCTTTTTTTAAGGCCGTTTTTATTACAGGTATAGGCATCAATACTGACAAATCGTCTGGCCGGGAAAGTGTGAATACCATCGATCGTCAAATGTTCGCCGAAATTACAGGTTTTGGAAATGTTCTTAGCCATCTTAAGAGTTATTCACATCACTTAATTTAATAATAATAAGAAAATAAAAAATAATCAATGCTTTTTAGTCCAAAAAGAAAAGGACAGCTTGTAAAGACACCGTCCTTTTTTATCCGTGCTTCAGCCTTCTTTTGCCTGTTTTTCTCCAAGCGGAGATAAAACAATGTCATAATGCCCGGATGCGAGATGAGCTTCGTTATCTAATGTCGTTCCGTGCGCTTCAAAAATTATCGTAACCATTTATATTTTTAAACACTAGCGCTATGACATGTCATAGCGCTATGCTATAGCATAGCATCAGTTCTAACTTTCCTTTTTCGGAGTTTTAGAAAGTTTGTCTACAAACTGACGGAGGTGTTCTAACCCTTGCTCTTGGTGGTTTTTCCATAGATTTTTACCACTTTTCTCTGTGTATCTTTTTATCGTTGAAATCAGCGTTTGTGTGAGGCTCGATTTTATTTTTAGGATAACCAACTGGGATAATATTAACTGCCCGAAATTGTTCCGGAACGGCCAATAATTTTTTAACCCCTTTTTCCCATTCCGGCCGAAGGTTTTTCCAAACCGTTCCGAGTCCCAGAGCCGCGGCTTGTAAAAACATATTTTCAGATGCAACTGACAAGTCCTGAACCGGCAGAATGGATTTGGTTTCATCAATAACGGGGATTATCAAAACCGGCGCTTGTTTCACATATTCCTGACCCACGATTTCAAAAATTTTCTCTTTTGTTTCCTGCTTTCTGACGACCACAAACTCAACCGCTTGATTATTTTTCGCGGAGGGCGCAAATTGACCGGCTTTTATAATTTCAATTATTAATTCATCGGTCACATCGTCAGGCTTATATTCCCTGACGCTTCTTCTGTTTGATATTTCTTTAATAATCATAAAATTTTAATTTATTTGCTAAAATCTTTTTATTTTGGCTGCCGGGGCTGCCGGGCTTGGATTACCCAGCCCTTCGACAGGCTCAGGGCAAGCGGGCAGGCGGAATAATACGACTTAAATATTGGTGCTATGACATGTCATAGCACCATGCTATAGCATAGTGCCGGTTCTGGTCTATTTTTTAATCATTTTTACTAACCACTGAAACTGAATAAAAAACCAATTTATATCCATCCGGGTCTTTGACGACGAATTCGCGTTTGCCCCACGGCCAGGTTTTTGGCTCGGTTGAGTGAATATTTTTAATTTTGACAAATTGATAGTAATTATCAACTGGATTTTGAGCCGGATTCATCTTGAATGGGGGTTTTGTTCTCGTCTATAAACGCGAGCGTAAAATCGCCTAATTTTATTTTAGCTTGATCCTCCGATTTTTGAACGTTAAAACCACAAGTCCCTCATAAAACTGGATAGTTTTTTCTATATCGCTTGTGAAAAACAATGTGAAATGAACTCTTTTAAGCATATTTTTACTGGCCTTTAATTTTCTGTTTTTTTAATTTTGTAGACCCTCAACGAAGTACGTCGAGAGAAATCAGAGCTCATTTTTTATAGACAATAAATAAATTTCCGTATAAAATTATATCATCTTAATATTATTGCCGGGTCGTCTAATGGTAGGACAGCGGCCTTTGAAGCCGTTTATCGGGGTCCGAATCCCTGCCCGGCAGCCAATTATTTCAAATTTTCAATAATCGCCACCTCCAACGGTACTATCGCAAACGGACTATATCTCATTTCCGTATATGCCTCAATCAAAGATTTAATTAATTTTATGGTTTTTTCCGGCACAATCATCTGGCTGTGTTTTTTTACCAAAGCCAATTTCTGGTCAGTCAGTTCCCGGCTAAAATGATTTTCCAATTCCGGAGCAAATTTTAAAGCCAAAACCCGGCGGAAATAATGAATCAAATCCTTATTAAATTGCACCAGATTATAACCCTCCTCATTGATTTTAGAAAGATAATCTAAACTCGCTGATAGGTCGTTTTTTACCAATAATTCCGCCAATTCCGCAGTCCGCTTAAAAGCCACCTGACCTAAAATTCTTTCCACATCCTCCACGTCAATTTTTGTCTCTTGTCTCTTGTTTCTTGTCTCTAATGAAACTAGCTGGTCCAGCAATGATTCGGCATCTCGGAAACTGCCGCCGGCTACTGAAGCAACCAATTCTATGGCTGAATCGCTGATTTTTATTTTTTCAGTTTTGGCAATGCTCTTTAGTTTCTCAACAATTTTTTCCAATGGCAATCTTCGGAACTGAAATCGCTGGGTGCGGGAAACAATGGTGGCTGGCATTTTTTCAAACTCACTGGTCACCAAAATTAAAATCGCATGCGCTGGCGGCTCTTCCAGAGTTTTCAGTAAAGCATTAAAAGCGTCTTTGGTTAATTGATGCGCCTCGTCAATAATATAAACCTTGTGAGAATAGGAAGCAGGGGAGACGCGGATGCTTTCTTTTAAGTTTCTGATTTCATCAATGCCGCGATTGGAAGCCGCGTCAATTTCTATCACGTCCATTGCCGTGCCTTTGTCAATTTCCAGACAGGGTCGGCACTGATTACAGGGTTCGCCCTGTTTTTTGAATTCTTTGTCGCTCTGCCTTTTTTCGCAATTGGCGATTTTGGCAATAATCCTGGCGGTCGTGGTTTTGCCCGAACCCTTTGGTCCGTAAAACAAATAAGCGTGAGCCAATCTGTCCAAGCGAGCTGCGTTTTTCAAAATTTCCGCCACTGCTTCCTGGCCTAAGACATCGGACAAAGTTCTGGGGCGGTATTTACGATAAATTGCTAAAGCCATATGCCTTACATCTTATATTTTCTGGCTTTTGTTTTCAAGTTTTTGGCCCTTTGATCGAGATATTGACAAATCCCCCCAGCCGAGTATACTTAAAGCATATGAGTAAATGCGCAGTATTATTACTGCCTTTTCCCCAGTCGAGTATACTTAAGGCATATGAGTAAATGCGCAGTATTATTACTGCCTTTTTTTATTGGCAGTTTAATAACGGTTGAACCGCTGATTAGCCAAAGTTTCACGGATTACACCTTGGTGAATTCCGGCTTGAATATCGTAAATGACCGGTTTCAGAACCAAGGCGTAGAGCTTTTGGCTAAAAATTGTCCCAGAACGACAATTGCTTCAGGATACGCTTCTGAAGAAAAAGAACCAAAAGTCATGAAAGTATTGATTACGGCTTATTCAAGTTCCATTGACGAGACGGACAACACGCCTTTAATTACCGCTTCCGGAAATTACGTCAGGCCCGGAGTGGCAGCAGCCAACTTTTTAGCCTTCGGCACTAAAGTCCGACTGCCTAAAATTTTTGGTAACCAGATTTTTATTGTTGAAGACCGGTTGCACGAAAAAAACAACGACCGGGTAGATATTTGGTTTCCAAGTAAAGAAGAGGCCTTGAGGTTTGGTTCTCAAATAAGCGAGATGGAGATATTATAAACAATTATGACTATTGACGATGACTATTGACAGCGCTATATGCGGCAGCGAGCAATTCTTTTTGGGATAATTATTTTTATCTCAATAACTTTTTTTTTCGCGGGCTATAAGCTCGGTCTTTTTTTATTTTCTCCAGACGCGGAACTACGCGGACAACAAGCAACGCAGAACTACGCGGAAAAAAATACGGAACTAGGCGGGTTGACTGAGAATTCAGAAGTAAATGTTGAAGAAAATTTCTGCAGCGATGAAATTAAATTTATCAATGAGGACGATAAAAAATTTTGTTTTCAAAAGTCAAAACTGACTGAGCCCCGGGGCATTGAAGTGAATTTAACCAATAATAAAGCCCTGCTTTACGATAACGGAAAATTAATCAAGATTTTCCCTCTTTCTTATCAATCACCGGAGAATAGATGGTATGAAGCACCCACCGGATATTATCGGGTCGGCGTTAAGCACGAAAAGCATCTTTCTTCGCTTTTTCCGGTGATTATGCCTTATGCCGTTCAGTTTTATGAAGACTTTTTTATTCACGGCATCCCTTATTACAGGGACGGAAAAGACGTTTCTTCGGAATTTACCGGCGGCTGTCTTCGATTTAATAACGACATTGCCAAAGAAATTTATGATTTCGCCAAAACCGGAGACCAAGTTGTAGCTTACAAAACTTTTGATGATTTAAAAATAAAGGAGGAGTTTTATCCACCAGTTGACTTAGAAAATTTTTGGATTAAACAGCGCTTTTTAAATCCTTATCGGCAATTCAGGTTTTTTGGCGGAACAAGTGTTCTTGAGAAAGATTATTATCAGCATACTGGAGTTGACTTACGACCAACGACCAACAACTTACAACAATCTGTCTACGCGATTGATAACGGTAAAATCGCTAAAATTCAAATTAATGATGGCAATGATCATGGTCTGGGCAATACCGTGATTATTGAACACCACCCTTCGACAGGCTCAGGGCAAGTTTATTCTTTATATGCTCACTTGGCTTCTATTAGGTCTGGATTAAAAGAAGGTGATATAATAAAGAAAGGAGAAATAATCGGTGAGGCGGGCAATAGCGGCTACGGTTGTCAGAATTATTGGCGGATCGGTCCTGACGGCTGCGAAAGTCAATCTCCTTATGATATCCATCTTCATTTTGAAATTAAAAAAGCGCCGGTCTTGGAAAACTCTGAAGCCGGTCAAGTTTGCCAAGATAAAATAGATTGGCCCAAAAGATTTTGTTATGGTTATGTGCCGGACTATCCGCAGAAATACGGATATTTGGACCCAATGGAATTTTTATTTGAGAAAAAGGCTAATTAATGTTGAACCCGTCAAATATTTATACCAAAGGAGCATTGGAAATCAGCCAATAGTGAATTTTTTCGAGTTATGTACGAATTGAAACTTGAACAATTTACCGGACCGATAGAAAAGCTTTTGGACCTGATTGAGGAAAGAAAACTGGAAATCACCGAATTAAATCTGGCAGAGGTGACGGCCGATTTTTTAACTTACCTTGATATGCTGACAGACGCAGACGGTACGCAGACAAACGCAGAAAAAAGTCCGCGCTTGTTGGCTGATTTTATCGTAGTGGCTTCGCAACTGCTTCTTATCAAATCCAAAGCGCTTTTGCCTAATTTTCAATTAACCGGCGAGGAAGAAAAAGACGTTAAAGATTTACAAAACCGCCTTCATTTTTATCGGCAATTTAAGCCGGCCATGGGTCATTTGAAAAAACTTTGGGAACAGAATAATATTTCAATTTCGCGGCCGCTTTTCAGCGGCCGGCCGGCGTTTTTCTATCCGGCCGATAATATTAAAATCAATGACTTATACAAGCTCGTCAAAGGAATTTTTGAAACCATCCAGCAATTATCGGAAAAGAGTCAGACCATTAAATCTTCACTCATCACCTTAGAAGAAAAAATTGAAGAAATTATGAATCGTTTGGGGCCCGCCCGACTGAATGACGTCAGTCATTCGGGCAGGCCCGATTTAAATTTCGGCAAATTGGCGAAAGAGAAACCTCGTTCGGAAATTATCGTCTTATTTTTAGCCCTGCTTCATTTATTGGCAAAACAATTAATTAAAGTTGAACAAAAAAAGCAATTTTCAGATATAATGATAGAAAAGAGATAAAAGAATTGTTATGGAAAACGCAAATAAAATATCAGCCGCCATTGAAGCCATTCTTTTTGTTTACGGCGAGCCGATGGAGATAAAGAAAATTACCAAACTATTCAAAACCGATGAGACTACAGTAAAGGAAGCGCTTAAAAACCTTGAACAAGAATTTTCGGCTGAAAATAGGGGATTGAAATTAATTTTTAAGGATTCGCCGGCTGGCGGTTCTGTCCAATTGGCAACCAAGCCGGACTTTGCCTCTTTCTTTGAAAATTTCATTAAAGAAGAATTTAAGGAGAATTTGACGCCTGCCTCTTTGGAGACGCTCTCCCTGATTGCTTATTTGGGACCGGTATCGCGTGCTCAAATTGATTATTACCGGGGCGTCAATTCCACCTTTATTTTGAGGAGTTTATTAATTCGCGGATTAATTGAGCGCTATCCCGACCCGAAAAGAACCAATATTTATCTTTACGAAGCAAGCTTTAATTTGTTAAAATATTTAGGAATATCCAAGGTTGAAGAGCTGCCGGAATATGAAAAATTTAAAGGAATGACTAATTTCTAATTAAACATAAATTTTATGCGTTTCCAAGCAATATTACTTTCTTTGATCATTTTAGTTTCGCTTTTGATAAGCGGAGCTAAATTTCCGTCAACCCCGTCTTCTAAGGAGAATGTTTCTCAGACTGCTCCGGCTGAAACGTCTGTTTTTGTGAAGGATTTATATTCAGCCCTGTCAGGGAGGGTTGCTTTGGTTGGTCAGAATTTAACCGTAGCTAACCGGAACTTAAACCAAAACTTAAATCAGAATTTAAATGCACTCAGCCGGAATTTAACCGTTACCGCCGATAAGCTTGATCAAAACTTAGCCGCTCTGAAACAAATTGCATCCGCCAATGTCCATGATTTTCTCGCAAAGGCTTCGGACTCCAATCCAGAAAATCCTCCTTCCGTTATTTCGTATCCGGCTCTAATTTCAAAGGCAGAAATCAATGCTGAACAGATTTTTCCCTGCAATGCGAACCAATCCGCTTTTGTCAGCAAAGCCATATTAATAAAATATCTGGATTACAATTTTAACGTTTTTGAATTAAATCCGGAAAAACGCTGGCCCATAGCTTCTTTGAGCAAATTAATGACCGTTCTCGTGGCTATTGAAAAAATTGACTTGGACAAAGAAATAATAATGACCGAGAAAGCCGTCTCCAGCGACGGAACCGTCGGCGACTTTAGAGCCGGAGAAATTTTTAAAATACGTGATTTAATTAAAGCAATGCTAATCGTCTCAAGCAATGATGCGGCTGTAGCCGTCGCCGAAGATTTTGGTGAAAAAGAATTTATCAACGAAATGCAGAAAAAAGCGGCTGAACTTAAAATGTTTAAAACAACGTATTTGGAGCCAACCGGTCTTTCCTTTATTAATCAATCAACCGTTGATGATTTGGCCAAATTGGCAACTTACATTTATTTTAATCATCCGGAAATTTTGGAGATTTCCCGCCAGAAAGAAACGGAATTAACGGAATTAAAATCAAATACGTCAAGAAAATTACTCAGCATTAATAAGTTTGCCGGAGAACCGGATTTTATCGGCGGGAAAACCGGCTACATTGAAGAAGCTTTGGGCCGTAATTTAATAGCCCTTTTTGAAATTAACGACAAAACGGTTTTGACCATTACGCTCGGCGCCGATGATTCTTTTAAAGAGACGGCAAGATTGAAAGAATTTGTTCAAAATTGCCAAAAATGACATGTATTTTACCCACGTCTTTTTAATCGTAAAAATCATAAGTTTTTTTATTTTATCTTTTGCGTTAGCCATTATTTTGGCACCGATTTTAATCCGCTTTTTATATAAATACAAGGCCTGGAAGAAGAAGCCCCGCGAGGAAACTTTTGGCGGCGAAAAAACGCCGATTTTCACAAAACTTCACGCGGCGAAAGAAGTAAGCACTCCGCGAATGGGCGGCATTCTCATTTGGGGGACCGTGGTCATTGTTGCTTTAGGCACTTTTTTGATTTCTCAATTTCTTCCCGATTCCTTAGCCGCCAAGATAAATTTTCTTTCCCGTTCGCAGACCTGGCTGCCGCTTTTTACTCTGGTTTCCGCCTCAATTTTAGGTTTGGTTGACGATATTTTAGTTGTCAAAAACAAAGGGAAATACATTGCCGGCGGCATGAGATTAAAGGTGAGATTGGCTTTAATCTCGCTGATTGCCATTATCGGCGCCTGGTGGTTTTATTTTAAACTTGATTGGTCAAGTATCTACATTCCTTTTTATGGTAATTTGGAAATTAACGGTCTCTATCTTTTAATTTTTGTCATTGTGGTTCTGGCAACTTTTTCCGGCGGCGTGGTTGACGGACTTGACGGGTTGTCAGCCGGGGTGATGATGCCGATTTTCGGCGCTTTCGGAGTAATTGCCTACAGCAAGGGGCTGTACGACTTAACGGTTTTAATTACCATTATCATCGGCGCTTTGTTTACTTATCTTTGGTTTAACATTCATCCGGCCAAGTTCTATATGGGCGAGACCGGAATGATGGGCTTGACCGTAACTTTGGCGGTTATCGCTTTTTTGACCAATTCCGTTTTATTTCTGCCCGTCATTGCTTTTGTTTTGGTGATGGAATCGGGTTCGGTTATTTTACAATTGCTTTCTAAAAAACTGAGAGGCAAAAAAATATTTTTATCCGCTCCAATTCATCATCACTTTGAAGCTTTGGGCTGGCCCGAGACCCAAGTAACAATGCGTTTCTGGATTATTTCCGCGGTTTGTTCCGGTTTAGGATTGATATTATTTTTCTTAAGTAAATTTTTATAAAATCTTCTCCTTTCCAGAACGGATCTTTTTGATATAATAGTAGTGTGACCATCCTTATCAAAAACATCCAGCTTCTTGACGGTTCGGGTAGGCCACCGGTCAAGGCCGATGTTTTGGTAAAAAACGACAAAATTTCCGCCATCGGCAATTTTCCTAAATACCGGGCTGATGAAATTATTGACGGTTTGGGCGCTTATCTGGCACCGGGATTTGTTGACATTAACACCGATTCTGACCATTATTTGACTCTTTTTTCCAATCCCAGCCAGAAAGATTTTTTGCTTCAGGGCGTGACCACGATTATCGGCGGCCAATGCGGGGCATCGCTCGCGCCCTTGATTTACGGCTCCTTAGAATCAATCCGCGAATGGGCTGACATCAGTAAAATAAACGTCAACTGGCATACTTTGGCGGAATTTTTGAAGGCGATGGAGTGCCGGCCTTTGGGCGTTAATTTCGGCACTCTTGTCGGACACAAAACCATCAGGCAGGCCTTGGCAGGCGAGACCACCAGAGATTTATCACGCAACGAGCTGCGCGTTTTCAATTTAATTTTGGAGAAGTCCTTAAAAGAGGGTGCTTTTGGATTTTCCACCGGCTTGGGCTACCGACACAGCCGTAAAACTTCTTACAGCGAAATTAAAGCCCTGGTGGAAACCGTGGCCAAGCTCAAGGGTCTTTACGCCACCCATCTCCGCGATGAAAAGAGAAATTTACTTTCCTCGGTCAGCGAAACAATTAACATTGCCAAAGAAACCGGCGCCAAAGTTTTAATCAGCCATTTCCGACCTCTGATTGGTTCGGGAGAAGATTACGAAGAGGCCTTAGATTTAATTGATAAAAATACCGATAAGGCCGACGTTTATTTTGACATATATCCTTTTAACGCCAGCACGGTTTTGGTTTCTACTTTTTTGCCGGATTGGGCTCAGGAACAAGACAAAGAAGTGATGCTGAAAGATATTCAAACTCCCGGCTTTAAAGAAAAAATTCTCAGAGGATTGCCCCGATTTAAAGGAGAAAAATTTATCATTGTCAACGCACCCGGCAACGAATATCTGGTCGGAAAATCATTAAAAGAATTTTCTCAAAATAGAGATTTGACCGTTTACGAAGGATTATTGGCTTTAATGAAACTGACTAATTTCCGGGCCGTGGCTTCTTATGAAAATATCAGCCTTAAAAAAGTTGTTAAAGCCATAACCCATAATCGGGCCATTGTCGCTTCCAACGGCGTCAGACCCGAGCGTTCTTATCGTACTTTTATAAGATTTTTGGAATTGGCGGAAAAAGCCCCGACGCCCGAAGTGGGTCGGGGTCCCGACCGAAGCGTCGGGAAAAAAATTATGCCCATCGAAACAGCTATTCATAAAATCACCGGTTTGCCGGCCCAAAGACTGGGCCTGGGTGAAAGGGGATTAATTAGAGACGGCTGGTTTGCCGATTTGGTGCTCTTCAAAGACGCGGAAATTCGGGAGGTGATTTTAAACGGAAAAAGAGTGGTTAAAGACGGGAAGTTTCAGGATGTTTTGGCGGGAAAAATTTTAAGACACAGTACATAACAACAAAAGTCAATGGTCAAAAGTCAATGGTCAAAACAGGGTCATCATCCAGATTATGTCTTTATTTCCTGTATTGTCATACTGGTGGTTTTCGGCTTGGTTATGCTTTCCAGCGCTTCTTCGGATTTGGGCAAAATTAAATTTAACGATACCTATTTTTATTTGAAGCACCAGTTGCTTTACGGATTAAGTTTGGGAATATTGGGATTTCTAGCCGGCAGCCTGATTTATTATCGCTGGTGGCAAAAATTAGCCGTTCCTTTATTGCTTCTCAGCTTGTTGGCTTTAATTTTAGTCTTTACTCCTTTGGGTTTTTCCCATGGCGGATCCAACCGCTGGCTCAATCTTGGATTTTTATCGGTTCAGCCTGCAGAAATTTTGAAATTTTCTTTTATTGTTTATTTAGCCGCCTGGTTAAGTTCCAAAAAAGGAAAAAGTTCTTATCGCCAAACAAATATTTTATCGGGATATTTGCCTTTTCTGATTATTTCCGGTCTGGTGGCTTTTCTTATTTATAGACAACCCTCAACCACTACGATTATTATTATTATGAGTAGCGGTCTTTTGGTTTATTTTACAAGCGGTGCCCGGCTGTCCTTTGTCCTTGGCACAATATTTTTAGGATTAATAGCTTTGACTTTGGCTATTTCTTTTAGTCAGTATCGTTTGGAGCGAATAGAAACCTACGTCAAAACATTTTTTGGCCCCGAGGCCGTTGATTCCCAGGTTAAAGGCTATCATATTAGCCAGGCTAAAATGGCGATCGGTTCTGGCGGTCTTTGGGGCGTGGGATTCGGCAAATCAACCACCAAGTTTAAATATCTGCCTGAGCCAATCAGCGATTCAATATTCGCCGTGATTGCCGAAGAACTGGGTTTTGTCGGCGCTATTCTTTTAATTGGAGTTTTTATTTTGCTCTTCATCAGAGGAATTATGATAGCGAAAAATTCCCGTAACCAGTTTGCCAAATTAACGGTCATCGGTTTTATTTTAATAATTACCATTCAGGCCTTTATTAATGTTGCGGCCATTTCAGGGTTGCTTCCCTTGACCGGCGTCCCCCTGCCATTCATCAGTTATGGCGGCACTTCTTTGGCTATTTTTTTGACTATGGCCGGAGTTATTGCTAACATTTCTAAGTACACTTAACTACAATGAGAATCTTATTTACCGGCGGAGGCACCGGCGGACATATTTATCCGATTATAGCCGTGGCCGAGGAACTCCAAAAATTATCCGTTGAAAAAAAGATTGAAATGGATTTGCGTTATTTCGGCTCTCCGGAAATGTTCCGTTCGGTTTTGGAGCAAAACGGCATCGGGGTTTCAAAAATCTTTTCCGCTAAGCTGCGCAGATATTTTGATTTAAGAAATTTCCTTGACATTCCGATTCTGCTTCCTTTAAGCGTTATTCAGGCGTTCTGGAAAGTTTTCTGGTTTATGCCCGATGTTTTGTTTTCTAAAGGCGGACCAGGTTCTTTGCCGGTTGTTTTGGCCTGCAGATTTTATTGCGTCCCGATCATTATTCACGATTCTGACACTATAATAGGATTAGCCAATCGATTGGCGATTTATTGGGCTAAACGAATTGCCGTTTCTTTTGATTCAACTGCCAAAACACTTCTTGAGAATGAAAAATTATCCGGAAAAGTGGCTTTGGTCGGCAATCCGATTCGAAAGTCGTTAATCAGTGGTGATATTTTAGATTCGGCAACCGCTAAAAAAATTTTTGGCTTTAACCCGGAAAAACCGGTAATTTTAGTTATTGGTGGTTCACAAGGCGCGGTAAAAATAAACGACCTTATGCTGGAGATAGTCGGAGAAATAATTAGAGATTTTCAAATTCTTCATCAAACTGGAATTAAAAATTTTGAAGATTTCAAAAAGGAATTAGACATTATCTTAAGAAATTACCCGGAAGAACAGCGCAGCCGATACAAAACAGTTCCCTATTTTGAAAAGGACTTGAAAGACGCTTATACGGCAGCTGACGTCGTGGTTTCCCGGGCTTCCAGCGGCTCAATTTTTGAAGCCGCGGCTTTCGCTAAACCATCAATTTTAATTCCTTTGCCAGAAGAAGTGGTCGGCGACCATCAAACCACTAATGCCTATGAATATGCCAGGACTGGCGCCGCCGTCGTCATTGAACAAGCCAATCTGGAACCAAATATTTTCTTAGGTCAGCTTAAAAAAATATTTTCCGAACCGGAAAAATTGAATCAAATGTCTCAAGCTGCCAAAAATTTCGCCAAACCAAAAGCAGCCAGAGTAATCGCCGAGGAAATAATAAAATTAGGAAGTAGGGGATAAGCGTGACTTTTAGAGGATTAATTAAAAGAAAAATTTTATAACATTTATTCACGATCGTGAGTATTTGTTATATTTTATTTTGCGACAGGTTGGGGTTGACAAATTAATAAAACTATGCTATCTTTTTAGCAACATTTCAAGGTGAGATGTCTGGTCAAAAAAAGAGCAGGCATCTCAAATGAGGTGTTTGCTCTTTAAATTAAAAAGAAGGGGGGGTGAAAAATGCAAAAATTTTGTTACAGGGATAAGCAGCGTCCATGTGATGAAAGTTGTGAGGCTTTTCATTCGAGTGTACTTTATGGACTTGATTCTCGTCAAAAGGTCTTGAGCGGAGAATGTATTGAACTCGGTATTCAATCTATGATTGTTAGCGAATTACGCTCCATAAAAGACGCGATAAAAAAAAGGAGGTGAAGAAAAATGGGAGAAGGAATAAAAATTATAGTTATAGTTGTTGATACTGATGGCGCAATAAAGAAAGGTGTTACCTACATTCTTCCACGCGTATCAGATAATGGGTTTTGGTTCACTCCTGATGAGTCTGACCCCGACAAGAAGGGGGGCCGGAGATTTATTCCCCTCTATGCTATTAAAGAATTAATAGTGGTGGAGGGGTAGACAAGTTTAAGCCCGTTCAAGGATAAATCCCACGACATAAAAATTTATGTGTGGGATAAACCTTGCGGGCTTCTTTTATTTTCAATTTTTTAACTGGCTTCCATTTTAACCGGTCCCAAAATGTTTCCATTTTCAGACAAAATTCCCAACCTTAATTTCAAAATCTTAAAATACTTCACACTTCAGTTAACTGAAGTGTGGTCTAATGATAGACATGATAGATCAGTCAACCATTGGACGATCGGAATTTAGTTGACTAAATTAGCTTTATAAATCTCATTGGTCTTACATGATAGATTGGTCTAACGCGATAGACTGGTCTAATACATTAGACCAGCCAATAAAAAACTTTTCTAAATCAAGAAACAAGAAACAGGTTCAACATCTAAAAGAAGAGTTTGAGATTTTTATAACCGCTCTAATTGGTTAGAGCGCTCTAATGTGTTAGAGCGGTAAGTAGTTAGAGAAGATTTAAGGGAGGATAAGGCCAGGATATATGTAAAAATCTTAAAAATATGCTAAAATAAAAGTTAATGACAGATAATCCTAAGAAGCATATCGGGCCGGTGAGGGTGCGTTTTGCACCTTCACCGACCGGCTATTTCCATATTGGTTCAGCCAGAACCGTACTTTTTAATTGGCTTTTCGCTAAGCAGAATAATGGTAAATTTATTTTGCGGATTGAAGATACGGATATTGAGCGTTCTAATCCCGAACACGAAAAAGATATTCTTAGTGGAATAAAATGGTTAGGCTTGGATTGGGATGAAGGACCAATACTTGAGAGACAAGAGACAAGAGACAAGAGACAAGATTATATCGGTGAATATGGGCCGTATCGGCAATCAGAGCGTTTAGATATCTATGAAAAATATCTGAAAAAATTGCTTGAGGAAGACAAGGCATATTATTGTTTCTGTTCAAAGGAATTATTGGAAAATGACCGTCAAGCCATGCTGGCTCAGGGACTGGCGCCCAAATACAGCGGCCGGTGCCGCAACCTCTCAAAAGAAGAGGCTGAGAGCCGTCTTAAAAAAGGCGAGCCGGCCGTAATTCGTTTTCGAGTGCCGGAAACCGAAATAGAATTCAACGATTTAATTCGTGGAAAAGTTAAATTTAATACGGCTTTAATTGGCGATGTCGTAATTGCCCGAAATCTAAGGTCCCCTCTGTATAATTTTTCAGCTACGGTTGACGATTTTGAAATGAAAATCACCCATGTGATAAGGGGCGAAGAACATCTTTCTAACACTCCCAAACAGATTTTAATTCAAAAAACACTGGATTTTGAAACGCCGGAATACGTCCATGTCTCGTTGATTCTTACTCCGGGCCGGGCTAAATTGTCCAAGCGCTTTTTAGAGAGTTCGCTTAATGATTATAAAAATCAGGGCTATCTTTCGGAAGCCATCGTAAATTTTTTGGCCTTGCTCGGCTGGCATGCCAAAGATGACAGAGAAATTTTATCTCTTGATGAATTAGTTGAAGAATTTGATTTAAAACGGGTGCAAAAAGCCGGAGCGATTTTCAACATTGAAAAATTGGAGTGGTTAAATGGTCAGTACGTCAAAAAAATGACTGCCGATGTTTTAGCCGAAAGAATTAAAGATTTTATCCCGGCGGAATGGCTGGCTGAAGAAAAAAGAGAATTATTGATTAAGGCAGTGGCCGCCGAAAGAGAAAGAATAAAAAAACTGACTGATTTTAAGGAATTGGCTGATTTCTTTTTTGAGTTGCCGGACTATGAAATAAATCTTTTAGCTTGGCCGCGTCCGGTGTCAGCCGCGTCTTCGGAGAAGGGGATTGGCGAACCCAAAACAGACAAAGAGAAAACTCTGGCAAATTTAAAACTTTTAATTGAAGAAATTGACAGAGTTTTCAAAGTTGATTTTAACAAAGAGGCCTTGGAAAAATTGATTACGCCGTTAACTGAGGTTTGGGGTAGGGGAGAGTTGCTTTGGCCTTTGCGAGCCGCTCTTTCAGGCAAAGAGGCTTCACCAGGACCGTTTGAAATTATGGAGGTCTTGGGCAAAGAAGAGACACTAAGGCGTTTGGAAATAGCCGTTAAAAAACTTGCCCCGTAACGCATCCCTATGAACGTTACGGGGCTTGAATAAGCATGAAAAAAATCTTGTTTCTTGTTTCTATTTTTTATTTTCTATTTTCTATCACTTCATTTGCCGCTGCTCCGCAGGAGCTTAAGAATGCCATTAACCAAAAAACTCAGCAACTTCAGGAAATAAATAATCAAATCAAAGAAACCCAGAAAAACCTTGAATCTATTCAGGGGCAAGGACAGACCCTCCAAAAAGAAATCAAACAAACTGATTATAATATCAATCAGCTTAATTTAAATATCCGCTCCAGCGAAATTACCATTGATAAACTGGTTTTGGAAGTTAATTCTCTTCAATACGAAATCACTGATGCCGAAAATGAGATTGTCTTAAAAAGAGAAGCCATCACCAGGATTCTTCAGGAATTTCAAAAAACTGATGGCGAAACACCCTTGCTTATCTTTTTGAAAAACAAAAGTTTGGCGGACAGCGTTTTTGAAATGCAAAATTTGACCGACCTTAATGCTGGCTTAAAAACGGAGATTGATAATCTGAGAAAGGTCAAAGAGGAAATGGCCGACAAATTAGACCAATCCGCCAATAAAAAACAATTGACCGAAATAGAAAATAGCAATCTTAAAAACAGAAAAGTGATACTGGATGACGTTAAAAAAGAAAAGAAAAATATTTTAGTACAGACGAAAAACCAGGAAAAAGTTTATCAGAGTATAATCAGTGATTTACAGAAAAAGCAGATGGAAATTGCCGATGAGATTAACACATTGGAAGAAAATTTGCGTCTTAGTTTTGACCCAAGGGTTTTGCCGAGTAAACGACCCGGCGTTCTGGCTTATCCGGTCACCGACCATTATGTGACGCAGGAATACGGTTATACCGACTCTGCCAAATTGCTTTATAAAACCAAATTCCATAACGGCATTGATTTTAAGGCGTCTCTGGGCACGCCCATATTGGCGGCTGAAGATGGAGAAGTGATGGCTGTCGGCGACAACGGCCGGGTTCAATACGGAAAATTCATTTTAATAAAACACAATAATAATTTGGCAACGCTTTACGCTCATCTGTCGCGGCAAATTGTTCAAAAAGGAAGTGTAATTAAAAGGGGACAGGTAATAGGATATTCCGGCAATACCGGTTATTCTACCGGCCCCCACCTTCATTTCGGCGTCTATTGGGCGTTAAACCTTAAAATGCAAAGTTTTTCCGGCGCTGGTCTAGTGCCCGTTGGCGTAACCATTAACCCGGCGAACTATTTGTGATATAATATTGTTCGTAATATAATTCAAATATTATGGAAGAAATCATTCAAAAATTATCTACTTTTTTGAATTATTTTGGCGGGTGGTTTGAACAATATATCGGTTCAGGTCTGGTTGGTTTTATTAAGGCCTTAGGCGGTTTATTCATCAAAATTCTGGAGTTTTTTATTGATGTTATAAGGTGGATTATGTCATATCTGTAACTGGTTGTGGACCTGCCTGCCGGCAGGCAGGTAAGTCGGTTGATTATGTTGTGCGACAGGATTATGATTTACATATTCATCAAAAGATGTTAACCTATAAAAGCCACAAGACTGGGAGGAAAAAATGGATTGATAAAACAGGGTCTATTGGAAGGGGATAATTAATATTTAAGATTTAGATCCGTTACAAAATATATCTTTTACGACAGATTAGTAATCTATCATAAAAGATAACGGCCATAATGGCCTTAACATAATGACTAAACCCAAAGTCCATTTTATTGGCATAGGCGGTATTGGAACCAGCGCATTAGCCCGCTGGTTTTTGTCTCATAACTATAATGTATCTGGCTCTGACGCTTCTCCTTCAGAAATTATTTCTGAACTTAAAAAACAAGGCATAAGAGTATTTATCGGTCATCAGGCAAAAAACCTTCCCAGAGGGGCAAATTTGGCGATTTTCAGCGCAGCTGTGCCCATTAATAACCCGGAACGCCGGCAAGCAGCCAAATTAGGCATCCCTGCTAAATCTTATGCTGAGGCAGTCGGCGATTTGGCAAAACAATACAAAACTCTGGCTATAGCCGGCGCTCACGGCAAAAGCACTACTACTGCCCTCTTATCCTTGATTTTAATTAAAGCCGGTTTTAACCCGACGGTGATTATCGGCACTAAACTAAAAGAGTTCGGTAATTCAAATTTTTGCAATGGCAGAGGGGATTATCTGGTATTGGAAGCTGATGAATATAGCGGTTCATTTTTAAACTACTCCCCTTTTGCGGCAATTATTTTAAATATTGACGCTGAGCATCTTGATTATTATAAAAATTTAAGAGTCATTAAAAATGCTTTTTTGAAATTTATCAAGAATATTCAGTCGGGCGGAATTTTGGTTCTTAATAAAGATGACAAAAATTTATCGGGTTTAAAAAATAAAATCCAAAAAATCAGCCAAAATAAAAATATTAAAATCATCTGGTACAGTATAACAAATTCTGGACGATCGTCAATGATTTGTTATAAAATCAGAGAAATATTAAAAATCTCCGGCGAACACAATGTTTCAAACGCTTTAGCGGTTTATTCCTTGGCTAAGGCATTGGGAATTAAAAATAGAGATATCTTTAACGCGATTGGCTCTTATCGCGGCGCCTGGCGAAGGATGGAATACCGAGGAGAACTTAAATTTCCAATTTTCAATTTCCAATTTCCAATTAAAGTTTACGACGACTATGCTCATCACCCGACTGAAATCAAGGCTACCCTAGCTGGAATAGCCCAAAAGTGGCCAAAAACAGGCCTAATTTGCGTCTTTCAGCCCCATCAGGCTAAACGGCTATCCCTGCTTTTTAAGGCCTTTATAGGGGCTTTTGACGAAGCAAATGCCCTGGTATTATTGCCTGTCTATCAGGTAGCTGGTCGCGATATATCGGATAAAGTGTCGCAAAATAGAGGTTGTTGCAACGCCCAAACTGGTCGTCGCAAAACCTCGCAGATATTTTGCAACAATAAAATTGTCGCAAAATATCTTTCTAAAAAACTGGCTGAAGCAATTCAAAAAAGAATAAATTCAAAATTCAAAATAGACCCTCCGGGGATTCTTCGAAAACAAAATTCAAAATTGCGAGAAGTGGTCTATCTCCCCTCCCCTAAAAAACTGAAGCAAATTTTAAATAATTTACTCATAACTCATAACTCAAAACTCAAAACTATTATTGTAATGATGGGCGCTGGCGATATTTACAAGTTGACGGATAAACTGGTAAGATATAAGGCATAAGATTTAAAGGATTCTGCAGTACTTACTTCTTATACCTTAAACCTTAAACCTTAAACCTTAAACCTCTAAAATATGTTCTATTCCAATCTTAACCATTTTAAAGGGATGTCCGGTTATGAAATTGACGGTATCTGGTATCCGCGAGTGACTAAAATCGTGGATATTAAAGCCAAGCCGGCTTTGTATAAATTTTATGCGGAAATGAATAATTTTGATGAAGGCGAAGCGGTTAAAAAACAATCAGCCAATGAAGGCACCTTAATTCATGAAACAGTTGAAAAAATATTGATTGGCGAAAAGCCGGAAATCGATTCTTCAATAAAGCCGGCTATTAACGCTTTTTTGCGATTTTTGGAAGAAAAAAACATTCAGGTTGATCCGGAATTCGTGGAAAAGCAGGTCGTTAATTTTGACGAACGTTATGCTGGTACCCTTGATGCTCTGGCTTTAATTGACGGCAAATTCGGGGTTTTAGATATTAAAACTTCTCAGGCAATTTATCGAGATTATAATTTACAAACCAGCGCTTATACGGCCGCCGTAGAAAAGGATTTTAAAAATCTGCAGAGCCGCTGGATTTTGAGAATTGACCAGACTAAAAAATGTTTGAAGTGTGGTGCCACGCTTCGGGTGAAGGGCGGCCGGGAAAAAATAAAATTGCCGTGGACCAATGGCGGCTATAGCAAAGAAGCTAAAAATTGTAAGCATGAGTGGTCTGATTTGACCGGCGACATCGAACTCAAAGAATTCCCTTATTGGCAGGAAGATTTCAAAGCATTTTTAGGCGCAAAAAGATTATGGGAGTGGGAAAATGATTATTGGTTAAGGCAGCTGGGGTATTTATAAAAAAAGACCCTTGCTCAAGGGGTCTTAGTTTATATCTAGGGCACAAGGGCACAAGTAAGAAGGAGAGATTATTTCTTCACCAGTCATCTCATTAAGATTCTGCTATAAGAATAATATATCCCACTTAATTTGTCAAATTTAAAAAATCATTTTAAGTACTCCCAAAAATAATTTCACTTCAACTAACCGAGCACTATGCTATAGCATAGTGCTATGACATGTCATAGCGGTTGTATGACTGTTATGCTATAGCATAACAGTCATACATAGAAAAAATATTGAACTTCGTAAAGCTACAACAAATCCTTGCGATCGTGAGTGATTGTTATAAGGGTTAATCCCGCCGTTGGCGGGATGCTCTATTTTGTGATTCCTCCCCTATGGCTCGGAGACAAAATCGGCACATTTTTCAATCACAATCGGCGCGTGGTTAAATTCGCGATTAACAAGGTAACCCAAGCCGAAACTAAGGGAACTTATAATAAAAATTAGAAGAAAAAGAATAATGTCGCGTTTATGATTTTTTATAAATTCAGATATTTTTCCCATTTTTCGTAAAGTTCTTTTGTCGCCCTCAAATCTCCTAAATTATATTTGGCAATCTCTAAAAGTTTTCCTTCTTTATAAAGCCGGCCAACATCATCGCCGGTAATCCCCTGTTCTTTTGGGCTTTTAATACCAAAGGCCTTTGTCCAGAAATGAAGATTGAATTTTTTTCGGACTGCGCCGTAAAAAGTTAACTGGTCCAGTAAATCAACGTGAATAGCGTCGTATTTTTGCGAACTTAAATAGCGATTACTTAAAAGATTTTTGCTGGGTTTTACGCCTAAAATCGCCGAACGAATCATCAAAAACGGTGCATCAAAACTCCGGCCGTTGAAAGTAATAAAATAATTATATGGCTTAATCGTTTCCCAAAATTTTTCAATAATCTGCTTCTCGTCCCCGGTCTCAATTATAATCCCTTCCTCTAACTTGTCGCTTGTCACTTGTCCCTTGTGGCTAACTCGTAAGTATACTGCTCCCTTATTCGTCTCCGGATTTAATATGCCGATGGCCACAATTTCGCCGGTTAAAGGATAAAAACCCAACCTTTCTTTGGCTTCTTCCTTCTCTTCTCCGCTTTCCGCATACTGTAAAAGATATTCTTGCGAAATTTTATCCAGAGATTCAAAATCAACGCCGATGGTTTCAATGTCAAAAACGAGCTTTTGCTGGCCGAATGAAGTTGACATAATTTTGATTATAGAATAAACTTGAAAAGTATTAAATAGAAACAAATATGGCACATACCAAAGCAGGAGGTTCAACTAAATTAGGCAGGGATTCCGAATCAAAAAGATTGGGAGTTAAAAGGCAAGACGGACAGCGAGTCAATGCTGGCGAAATTTTAATCCGTCAGCGCGGC
>Ga0210050_1001425_pt1 | contig 25904 bp, 26 predicted proteins | sample CryGey132114_all_FD_185463 | JGI IMG/M metagenome (GOLD analysis project Ga0210050, IMG submission 185463) | Groundwater microbial communities from aquifer - Crystal Geyser CG22_combo_CG10-13_8/21/14_all (SPAdes) (version 2) | ecosystem: Environmental > Aquatic > Deep subsurface > Groundwater ... | reverse complement strand
AAGAAGTCGCTCCAAGAAGAAATGACCTCTCTTTCACACAAGCAGAATGATTGGCTCGCACCTTTCCAAAACTGGCTAAAAGACGCTCAATCATTGGACAAAATTGCTTCTGATTCAGACCTTTTTGCAAAAAAGGTCTGTGCCAAAGAAATCTTTGGCTCGCACCTGCTTCTTGGCGAAAAAACAGTCCGTCCCGCCAAAGGCGGGACTCCGAATTCGTTTGAGAAAATGGGGGGAAATCAGTGGGACGCGCTTCGCGCGTCCCACCTTTTGGCTTTGAAAAAGCCGTTGAGTTCTGTATTGGTGCCCGGGGCGGGAGTCGAACCCGCATGCCTTTCGGCACTTGATTTTAAGTCAAGCGCGTATACCAATTCCGCCACCCGGACATAAAGACGCGAATAAGAATCGGTCATTCTCGTGGATATTTTTATTCTTCAACTTTGGCGGTTGAACCGCCAAAACTACAATCTACACCTTATTTGTCCTTCGATAAACTCAGGACTCAAAAATATCTCACACCCACGAGCTCCACTCGGCCGCGCCGCTCACAAGCTCGCGGGACTCACACGGCTTCGGTTCGATTCCCACCGCGCCTAATACTAATAAATCATACCTCATTCATACTTTGTATGAATCTTGTTGATTTATAGAGGCACGGATGGGAATCGAACCCACGAATGACGGTTTTGCAGACCGTTGCGTTACCACTTCGCCACCGTGCCAAACTAAAATAAGAATAAGGAATCGAGACCATGTAAGCAAGCCCCCATACCTATTCTTCCGTCGCTCTTGTTTTGCCGTTATTGAAACTACGCATTATCAAATGTTCCTAGAGATGCTAATTTACAAGGCGCGCATTGCGTCTGCTCGCAAAACTACGGAAGAATAGGTATGGGGGCAAGACCTAAAACTTTTCGGATATTTCCTCAATTCTTTGTCTGTATTTTTCTCCCATATCTATTTTGAAGTCAAAAAAAGGAACGGTTTTTAGTTTAATGCGGGACTTGAAAAATTCTCTGAAATCTCCTCTCTTTCTTTTTAGAAAATTCAGCGCCTCTGTCTCTTTTTCTTCCGGAAAGACCGTTACATAAACGGTTGAATTTTTCAAGTCTCTTCCGATATCCGCCCTAATAGCCGTAATCATTGATTCTCTTCCGGCTTTCTCTTTTAGATATTCTCCCGCCACTCTTTTGATGGAAGAAGACACTTTTTCCTGCCTTAGACTCATATTTTATTATCTACTTTTCCACAATCTTAACGCTCTCTATATTGTCTCTTTCCGCGATTTCCACCGCGGAGTTTATCTTGGCGCCGAACTGGCTGCCCTCGTTGATGCTTGGCGCCGGCATTTTACCGGACTGCAGTTCAACTATATTACCTATCCCTATCTCTTCTCCTCTTCGCCAGATTTTAACCTTGTCCCCCTTGCTGATTTTTCCTTCAAAGACCTCTCCGCCCAAAACTTGCTTGTCTTTAACCCTGCTGAAAATTTTCAAGACTCTGGCCTTACCGCCTATTTCCTCGGTTTTTATTTTGGGTTTTCTCTTTTTTACTTCTTCATCAAGCCACTCCGTTAGCTTATAGATAATATCAAAAATTTTTATTTCCACGCCAAGGCGAAGAGCCAGAGTTTTTACCCCTCTTTCTTCTTTGGTATTGAATCCCAAAACTATCGTGTTTTGGATGCTTCCGGCGGTCTTTATGTCATTTTCCGTAATATTTCCGGTTTTAGCTTTGATTATTCTGACAAAAACTTTTTCCACATCAATTTTTTGAACTTCTTCCGTTATGGCTTCAACGCTTCCTTTAGTATCGGCTTTTATGATGACGGGAATTATCTCATAGCCTTTGTCCGACAATTCCGCCAAGCTGATGTTGTCATCCGTCGTTTTTTCTTTTTTGGATGATTTATTTTCTTCCATTGCCGCCATTGCCTCTTTTTTATTTTTGTAAGTTTGAAAGGCTTTCCCCACTTCCGGCAATTTATTCCAACCGGTTATTTTGACCGGATCGGAGAAACGCGCTTCTTTAATGGGTTTTCCCAAAAAGTCTTCCATTATGCGGACCGGAGCAAAACTTGAACTTTGGACAACAAACATCCCCAGCTTCAAATATCCGTTTTTTATAACCAGAGAAGCCGAAACGCCTCTCTTAGAATCCATGTTTGCCTCAAGAATAAAACCTTCAGCCGGTTTTTTTTCATCGCCCTTGAGCTCTTCAAGCTCCGCCATCAGGATAATTGTTTCAAGCAACTCCTGCACTCCCTCACCCGTCTCGGCCGATATCGGCAAATAGGGGATGTCGCCGCCCAAGCCCTCAAGGTAAACTTCATTTTGCAGAAGAGAGTTTTTTGTGGCTTCCAGATTTGCTCCCGGCTTGTCAATTTTGTTGATAGCCACAATAAAAGGTATTTTACATTCCCTGACGGACTTCAGGGCCTCTAAGGTCTGCGCTTTTACTCCTTCCTCCGCTGAAACCATTAAAATCGCTATGTCGGCCATATTACAGCCCCTTGTTCTCATTTTTGAGAAAGCGGCGTGTCCCGGCGTGTCCAAAAATGTAATTTTTTTCTCTCTCCCGTCTTTAAGCTCTACCTTAGCCTGGTAAGCCGAGATATGCTGGGTGATGCCGCCGGCTTCTTTTGCGACCACATTGCTTTTTCTGACATAGTCCAAGAACCTAGACTTGCCATGGTCTATGTGTCCCATAACTACTATTACCGGAGCTCTTTCAATTTCTGACATATGTTAAATTATACTTAATTTAAGCCGTTTTTCAAGAGCCTAAACAGATGCCGGCCTCTTGAACCGCATGGCGGGTGTTTTCGGGCTATTGAACTATACTGTCCTTCGTTGTTGCCAAGGTCATGATACATTACGAAATAATAATTGACAAAATATAGATTTATGATAGAGTTTGCCGTTAGTTGCTCACCCCCCCAACCCTGACGCAAGGCCCTAGGGCTTTGCGGCAAGGAGGAATGATGCAGATATTCGGTTCAATGAAGGCGAGGGCCACGAGGCTCTTGAAGAGCCTCGTGGCCTACACCATCGTCGCAGTTTTGGCGGTGGTGGCCTGGATTCAGGTGGGGCCCTCGGCAAACGAAGCCGAGGTCGTTCTGGCCGGGAAAGGCCTGGTGTTCGGCACGTCTGGACATCCCGACGCCGGGCACTGTCTCGGCACCCCGATGCTTTCCACGGTCGGAGTCCTCGGGCTTCCGACCAGGGTCAGCGTGTTCGGGGAAGAGAATGGCATGTGGGTGCGATTCAGCACCACCTGCATGTCTTCTCTCGGCTGGCCGGTCCAGATTTATTGGTCCGGCCGAGCCAAGCCGCTCAAGGTTCTTGCTCTCGGGGGAGGAGGGGGAACCTCCCTCGAGAGCCAACTGGCATCCCGAGACTGATTCCGGGGCGCGAGAGGGGGAACTCCCCCCTCGCGCCCTTTATATTTTTACCAAAAATATTTTTACCAGAACCCCAATATGTTTGTGGGTTTCAAGGCGAGGGGAAAATTTTTTTTCCGGAACAAAGTCAAAACCGATTATTATAAAATATAAATATCTTTTATAATAAATCTCATGAAGACCGATAATTTCAAAGACGCAAAAAATATCAGTAATAAATCCAAGGCGCGAATTTATTTGGATTATGCCTCTTCCACGCCTCTTCACCCCGAAGTCAAAAAAGCCATGGAGCCGTTTTGGAGCGAAGACTTCGGCAATGCCGGCAGTCGTCACGAAGAAGGAATGAAAGCCGAGAAAAGCCTCAAAGAATTTCGGGGAAAAATTGCCGGAATTCTAAACGTTAAAAAAGAAGAAATAATTTTTACATCGGGAGGAACCGAATCAAACAGTCTGGCCATTATTGGTTTTCTGAATTATCTAGAGAAGAAAAAACGCTTGTCTGGAAAGCAGATTATTACAACCGAAATAGAACACCCTTCGGTTCTTGAAATTTTCAAAGAATACGAAAAGAAAGGCCTTGATGTTTCTTTTACCCCGATTTTTCCTTCCGGCTTCGTTGATTTGAAAAAATTATCGGAGCTTTCTTCCGATAAAACGATTCTTGTCTCAATCGCTTATGTCAACAGCGAGATAGGCGTTATTCAGCCGTTGAAGAAAATCAAAAATCTGCTTCTTAAAAAAAATACTGAAATAATTTTCCACACCGACGCCAGCCAAGCTCCGCTCTATCTTCAGACTAGGCCGGAGTCTTTGGGTGTTGATATGATGAGTCTGGACGGGCAAAAAATTTACGGCCCCAAAGGTATCGGTCTTTTGTACAAAAACAATAAAGTTAAGATTTCTCCGATTTTTCTCGGAGGCACGCAGGAAAAAGGCTTGCGTCCGGGGACGGAAAACGTTCCCCTCATAGCGGGCCTCTCCAAAGCTCTGGAGATTGCCGAGGAAGAAAGGCCGGAGGCCTCCGAAAAAGTTTCAAACTTGAGAAACTATTTTTTTGAGAGGCTTCTCTCTCTTTCCCCTCGGGTTACCCCAAACGGCTCCAGGGAGTTTCGGATAGCGAATAATGTCAACATCAGCGTTAAAGGAGAATCGGGTGAAATGCTTATTTTGAAGCTCAATCAAAAGGGAATTTCCGCGACATCAAAAAGCGCTTGTATGGAAGAAAGCGAAGAAAATTCCTATGTTCTCAAAGCCCTTGGTGGGGGAGAGTCAAGCGGCGTCAGATTTACTTTGGGCAAGGAAACAACCAAAGAAGAAATAGACAAAACCGTCTTGCTTCTCAAAGAGATTATCGGAACCTGAAAAACCTTGCTCTTCTCTTTTTTTTCGCTTATTATTTAGTCATAGATGGAGGAATTAACAAAAACACAATTGATTCTTCTGGCTTTGCTGGTTAGTTTTATCACCTCAATCGCCACAGGCATTGTAACCGTGACTCTCTTGGACCAGGCTCCGCCCGGCGTTACGCAGACGATTAACAGGGTTGTTGAAAGAACGGTTGAGAAAGTCGTGCCCGGCCAGGCCGCCAGTGTTGTCACGAAAGAAACGACGGTTGTGGTTAAAGAAGAAAATTTGATTGCCGATGCCGTTCTGAAAAATTCTAAAAGTTTGGCCAGAATCTCTCTGCCGTCCGCCGATGGCAAGTTCGGAGAACCTTTGGGTGTCGGTATTATTCTATCGGCGGACGGTCTTGTTGTTACGGACGCTCTTAATCTGACCGAATCAAAAAATTATCTTCTTAAAAACAATGAAAAAATTTATCCCGTCGTGCTGGAGAAAATTGACGGGCCAAAAGGCCTTGCCTTCCTTAGGGTTGCAAAGCCGGAAGGAGAAACGGAAACCGCCAAGTTTTTGAAACCAAGCTTTGGCGGCATCGGCAACCTTAGATTGGGGCAAACGGTTATAGCTATCGGAGGGTTGAAGACGAATACGATTGCCGCGGGCATTATCTCAAGGCTGGATAAAAGCGCGCCAGAGCTTCCTTCGGAAGAGAAGCCGAAAGAGGGAGAAGAAAATCTCCCGACCGCGAAAACCGAAATTCTGGATGCCATTGTCTCAAGCGCTCCCTTTTCTTCCGATTATTCGGGAGGGCCCCTGATAGATGTTGATGGTTTTCTTCTTGCTATAAATATGAAAAGAAAGGACGGGGATTTTAGCATCCCGATAAACACAGTTCTTGACATAGGCGCAAAAAAATTGGAGAATACAGACACGGAAGAAGCAAAAAAGTAGTTTCTTCTTTGCGCCAATTAACAGCTAAAATTCATCAATGCCTCCGCCATTTCACCATTTCACGACAAAAGCCCGCGAAGCCGTAAGAAAGTCTCACGAACTGGCTATTGAGCGCGGTCAAAGCCATGTTGGGCCTTTGCATTTGCTTATGGCTTTGCTTCTCCAGGAAGAAAGTATTGTGGCTTCCATTTTGGACAAACTTGAGGTAGATATCGTTCTTTTGAGCGACCATTTGATGGAATTTATTGAAAGACCGGAAGGCAACTCCGTCATCTCTCCTTCTTATCAAATTTATTTGACTCCGGAATTAGCCAAGGTTTTGGAAAATTCCGGCAATGTTGCCCGAAGTTTGAATGACGAATTTATTTCCACCGAACATCTTTTTATTTCAATTCTGGAAATTCAGGGAGACGCTAAACAACTTCTGCAGAAATTCAAAATTACATCCGAGTCAGTCAGGGTCGTGCTTAGAGAATTGCGCGAGGAGAATGTTATGGGAAACGGCCCAAAGATAAAAAAATACAGGTCTATTACCAAATATACCAGGAATCTGACCAAGCTGGCTTCCGACAACAAGCTGGACCCTGTTATTGGAAGGGATATTGAGATAAACAGAATTATTCAAATCCTTTCTCGCCGAACCAAGAATAACCCCATTCTGATTGGGGAGGCTGGAGTTGGAAAAACGGCCGCCGTTGAAGGGCTTGCCAACCGCATAGTCATCGGAGATGTTCCGGAACCGCTTAAAGACAAAGAACTGGTCTCTCTTGATCTTGGTTTGCTTATTGCCGGTACAAAATACAGAGGAGAATTTGAAGAAAGATTAAAAAGCATTCTGAAAGAAATTGAAAAAACCAAAGGGAAAATTATTCTTTTTATTGACGAGATACACACCATTGTCGGGGCCGGGGCGGCTGAAGGGGCCATGGATGCCTCTAATATGTTAAAACCCGCTCTGGCTCGGGGAGAGCTTCACGCTATCGGGGCAACAACCTTGAAAGAATATCAAAAGCACATAGAAAAAGACCCGGCTTTGACCAGAAGATTCCAACCCGTCCAGCTCTCGGAACCCGGGCCGGAAGATGCGGTCGCCATTTTAAGGGGTTTGAAGGAGAGGTATGAACTTTATCACGGAGTTAGAATTACCGATGATGCCATTCAGGCGGCCGTAAACTTGAGCTCTAGGTATATCACGGACAGGTTTCTTCCGGACAAGGCCATAGACCTTATTGATGAAGCCTCTTCGTCTCTGAAAATATCTCTTGAGACAAAACCGCCGATTCTGGAGGAAGCCCATCGGAAAATAATGAGATTGGAAATAGAAAAGCGGGCTTTAGCCAAAGAAACAAAAAATAAAAAAAACGAGAGCAGAATTAAGAAAATAAAAAAAGAAATCTCCGACTTGCGTGAAGATACCAAAGAAACGGAATTAAAATGGAGAAATGAAAAAGAGGCCATCTCCGAGATAAGGGAAATAAAAACGAGGATTGATTCTCTGCGCGTTGAGGCGGAATCGGCTCAAATCGTTTCCGACCTGGACAGAGCCAGTGAAATCAAATATGGGGAAATTCCGTCTCTTCAAAAAACACTGGACGCCAAAAATAAAAAACTGAAAAGGCTTCAGAAGTCCAGGAGAATTCTGAAAGAAGAAGTCGGCGACCAGGACATTGCCGCCGTTGTTTCCCGCTGGACCGGAATTCCGGTTGAGAAAATGCTTGAATCGGAAACCAGAAAACTTTCCAGGATGGAAGACGAACTTAAAAAAAGAATTATCGGGCAGGACGAAGCGGTTAAGAAAGTCAGCGACGCCATCAAGATGAGCCGGGCCGGAATTTCCGACCCCAATAAGCCGATTGCCTCCTATATGTTTTTGGGGCCGACGGGTGTCGGCAAAACGGAGCTGACAAAAGCCTTGACGGAGTTTATGTTTGACAACGAAAAAGCTCTTATCAGAGTTGATATGTCTGAATATATGGAGAGACACTCCGTCTCAAAAATGATTGGCGCTCCTCCGGGCTATGTCGGCCACGAAGAGGGAGGGACTTTGACGGAAACCGTCAGGCACCGGCCGTATTCGGTTATCCTTTTTGATGAAATTGAAAAAGCCCATCCGGAAGTTTTTAATGTCCTGCTTCAAATTCTTGACGAAGGCAGGCTGACCGATGCCAAGGGCCGGGTCGTCAACTTCAAAAATACCGTCATTATTATGACTTCAAATATAGGTTCCACATACATCAACAAAATGGAGAAGATGGGATTTGCGAGCGATGAGTCATCTGATAATCAGAAATACATCAATATGAAGGACAAAGTCATGGACTCTCTGAAAGACAACTTTAGGCCGGAATTTTTGAATCGAGTCGATGAAATTATCATCTTTAACATTTTAAGCAGAAAAGCGGTGGAAGAAATTGTCGGTATTCAAATTAGGGAAGTTACACGCAGACTTTCCGCCAAAGAGGTTTCTTTGGAAATTTCACCCCAAGCTCTGAAGGAACTGGCTCTGAAGGGATATGACCCAAGCTATGGCGCAAGGCCTCTGAAGAGGATGATTCAAAGCAAGATTCTTACACCGATTGCTTCAATGATGATTTCAAACAATGTTTCCTCCGGAGGAAAGGTTTTGATTGATTTCAAAGGAAAAGACTTCATTTTTAACTCTGAAAAAGGAAAATTGCATTCAAAAGACACGGTAAAAAAAGCCAAATCTCTCAAGGGTAAAGAAAAAGTGGTCGTCTAAAAAGACTATTGCATGATTTTTTGAGTTTCCTCTTTTAGAAAAATTTTTTGGCGGCGCGCGCAAATCAGAAATTGTAAAAAAAATTTTTCTGCGAGGTTGCCGTCGAAGCGTTGAGCTGTGGCGGGGCACTCTGCGTCACCCACCAATCTGTTGGCAAAAAACCCGAAAGTGAAATTCTGGTGCTCAGGGCCGGGATCGAACCGGCGACCCCTCGCTCTTCAGGCGAGTGCTCTCCCAACTGAGCTACCTGAGCAGTTTAATTTTTCCCGAAACCGCTTAATATATTTGAGATATCCAGAAGGGAATTACCGGTCTGCTTGACTTCTTCGCTTCCGCCCAAAAGAGACTGATATGTCCCCAGGACATTTTCCAAATATGGTTGAACAAAATAATACGCTCCGAAAGTGACTCCCAGTATTATAACCAAATAAACAGTCTTGAAAACCTTATTCCAAAACAAAGATCTTCTCATTTTCTTGAGAATTTCATTGTTTTCCATGGCCAATCTCAAGGCTTCTTTCAAGTCTTTTTCCTGTTCCGGATTCACCAGCAAAGTATATCAAAAAGAAAATAAAATCAAAGATTTTTATGATATATTAGGTCTGTCCGCTCCCGTAGTTAAATGGATATAACAACCCCGTCCTAAGGGGTAATTGTGGGTTCGATTCCTGCCGGGAGCACAAAAATCAAGGAGAAAAAAAGAAGTTTTTACGACTATGATTTTGGCTTTTGGCAGGAATCGAACGGAAGTCCGGGGGACTTCCACGGGATTTTCCATTAGAAAATTGATTCCTGCCGGGAGCACCAAACGATACTTCTTGCTTGGTATGAAAAAACTTCGGGAGGCAAAAGGATTGTCGCAAGGTGATGTTCACCGCGCGACCGGAATTGATAGAGCGTATATCAGCAATCTTGAAGCAGGAAAGCAAAACCCCACCCTTGAGACGATCGCTGAGATTGCCGAAGCGTTGGGTGTTGGTAGCGGCGAACTTTTGAAGTGATTATGGTCTAGTCGGGGTGTATATAAACATACCCTTGCATTGTATACCCTATAGGGGTATGCTGTTTTATATGAAGCAAGAAATTAAAAAAAGTGTGACCAATCGTCTTCGGCGAGTTGAAGGCCAGGTGCGAGGACTCCAAAAAATGGTCGATGAGGATCAATACTGCATCGATATTATTACGCAGTCGTCCGCTATACGGAGCGCCCTATCAGCCGTTGAAGATTTGATGCTTGAAAACCATTTGTCTGAGCATGTCATTCATCAGATGAAGCAAGGACAGGAAAAAAAAGCGGTTGGTGAAATTATCAATATATTTAAGAAATCTAAGAAAAAATAATATGGAATTTTATATAAAGATATGAAACTCGGCATAATTTTACAATCAAATAAACCGGAGCACGCATGGAATACGTTTCGTCTCGGCATTACCGCACTTAAAGCAAATCATCAGGTGGAGATTTTTCTGATGAATGAAGGTTCGGAATTGGACACCATTCCCGACAGCGAACATTTTGATATCTCAGCGAAAGTAGCGGAATTCAAAGAACTGAAAGGAACAATCCTTGCATGCGGCACTTGCTTGGAAATTCGTGGCAAAAAAGAGGATGCTGTGTGTCCGATTTCCACCATGTCTGACTTACTCAAAATGGTCGAGAATTCAGACAAGGTTTTAGTATTTGGTTAATACACGATTATGAACAAACTTATTTTCACAATTCTTTCTATCGTTGTTGTCGGTTCATTTGCTACAAGTGCGAATGCTCAAATGATGGGTGGGTTTTCCAACTCTCAAGCTGATTGGAACGAGATTGTTGAACACACTGTGAGTGAAGAACAAGAAGGAAAAGAGCTCTGGGACAAGCTCCAAGCCAAAGAAGTCGCGTGCGAGAATTTGGGCGACGAGCAGTTTGCGGTTCTCGGCGAGTATTTTATGGGGCAAATGTCTGGCGAATCGCACGCCGCCATGAACGCTATGATGATTCAAGCGCATGGCGAAGAAGGTGAGGAGCAAATTCATATCGTCATGGGCAAGCGCCTATCCGGTTGCGACACGGCAGCGGCGTTTCCGTCAATCAGCGAGGGCTTGATGCCGATGATGAACATGATGTGGGGAGGGTCGTCGTCTCCCTTTGACAGTAATAATTCAACAAACAATATGATGAACCCCGTTAGAAACGGAGTTTCTAACGGGGTGAACTTTGGGTTTGGACCTTTTGGCGGTTTCGGCTGGATATTTATGATTCTCTGGTGGGTATTGATAATCGCCGGAATTGTCGCGCTTATCAAATGGCTCACGAGCCAATCTCGCGGTACGCATAACCATGAAAAATCCGCGTTAGATATTTTGAAAGAGCGGTATGCCAAGGGTGAGATTGATAAAAAAGAATTTGAAGATAAGAAAAAGGATTTACATTAAATCGTTATAAAAATTATAATGAACAATAAAACATTAATTACAATTCTTATTGTGGTTGCCGTAGGGATTGTCGGGTTCATAGCGTATCAGACCTTTTCTAATGACAAAGCGCGTACGGAATCTTCTGAAGGCAAAAATATTGTCGCTACCGTATATAAATCCCCGACATGCGGATGCTGCGGTGTGTATGCCTCATACATAAAAAAAGAGGGGTATGATGTTGATACCAAAAATATTCGGGATATGTCTTCCATCAAACAAGAATTCGGCGTGCCATACGAGCTAGGGAGTTGCCACACTCTGGAAATCGGAGGGTATGTCGTCGAGGGACACATCCCCGAACTGGCAATCCAAAAACTTCTTGCTGAAAAACCTGACATCAAGGGTATTAGTATGCCTGGCATGCCATTCGGTTCCCCGGGTATGCCGGGACCAAAGGACGGGGACTTTGTCATCTATGAAATAACCCACGAAGGCGCCAAGGGAGATGTCTTTATGACCATTTAATCTATGAAGAAGTATCTTATCCCATTATCAATTTTCTCCCTTATACCGGCGTTTATGCCGAAAGTCGCGTCGGCACACTGTCCACTTTGCACGGCAGGAGCCGGCGCGTTGGCCATCTTGGCGGCTTCGCTCGGTGTTTCCTCGGTCGTAGTTGGTGTTCTCATCGGAGCTTTTGCCTTGGCACTTAGTTTGTGGATCTCGGGAATGGTAAAAAAACAATACATTCCATACCAAAAACATATTCTTACGGCTGTTATATTCTTGGGAACAGTTATCCCGATCATGCCGTTCATAGAGAACTATGCGCCCTTCTATGTTCCATTCATGGGCGAATACGGAACAACATACACGATCAATCTCTATATTTTCGGAGTGGTAATTGGTTCACTCATTATGTTTGTTGCTCCATTCTTGAGCAAGTTGGTTACAAAGTTCCGAAGCAAGCAAGTTCCGTTTCAGGGCATCTCGATCGCGATAGTATTGCTTGTCGCGATGTCCGTAATAATTCAATTATTCTCATGATGGATGTCGCCTTTATATTTTTAGCAATAACTGTTCTATTTGTCCTGCTTATCGGGCTTCAATCGTTATTTAATTTGAAAATCTGCGCTCTCTGCGGTGCAGTATCATCTACATGGATTGTTCTGCTCGTTATGTTCTATGTCGGCATTTTCAATAATCCTGTTCTCCTGGGAATCCTTATGGGCGGAAGCGTTGTTGGAGCTATGTATTTACTTGAACAGAAACTCCCGGAACGTTTCCAGATTTTTAAATTGCCGTTTTTCTTGACGTTTATTTCCGCGACTTACTTCGCGATTCTGCAAAGCTTTGCGTTTGAAGTGGCGGCTATCCCTCTTTTGCTTTGGGTGTTTATGGGCGCGATATACGCAGGCCGGAATATCACCTCGCTCAAAAATCTTGGAAGAAAAATAATAGAGTGTTGTAAAAATTGGTAATTATTTACTATGGAAAACGACATACAAAATCAACCAAAGAAAGATCGGGCGCTTGCGGCGAGTATCCTCGTTTCTGCCGTGATTCTCTCCGGTGCGTGGATTTACACAACGGGACAGAAAACTATTGATCAGGATCAAGCTGATATTCAAGTCGCGACAGGAAAAGAACATACGGGGCTGGAGGAAAAAGTTTTGCCTTCGGAGGGCGTTATTTTACCAGTCAGTTGGGGAGATTTCGGCGCAAAATTAGTGAGCGTCGGGGCGATTGACGTGGATAAATTTAAAGCGATTTATGAACAAAGGGACGCCTTTACCGATGAATACGACAAGCTTCTCTTTGGACAAAACGACGATAAACTCAAAATCACAAAAGAAAATTCCGGATATCTTCTTAATTTGTTTTGGGCGTTGGGGCTTGCCAGCAAAAATGACATTCTTGAAAACGGCGAGATGACGAATCCCGCCTACGGCGGCGCAGGCAGATTCGCCTCTACTGGCGGCTGGACGCTCGCTAAAGGAGATCCTATGGATCATTACAGCAAACACAAATTCTTTAACTTAACGCCGGAACAGCAAGCAATAATAGATAAAGTGTCTCGCGGCATCTATCGGCCGTGTTGTGGCAACTCCACCCATTTCCCGGATTGTAACCACGGCATGGCCATGTTGGGACTTCTCCAACTCATGGCATCACAGGGCGTTTCCGAACAAGAGATGTGGAAGACTGCACTTCAAGTCAACTCATACTGGTTTCCGGAAACATACACGACGTTGGCTACATACTTTGAACAAAAAAGAACCGCGTGGGACAAGGTTGATCCCCGACTTGCTCTGGGTAGGGAGTATTCAAGCGCAAGCGGTTACCAGCGCGTTTTGCAGGAAGTAGAACCGGTTGATCTTCCGGGTGGAGGCGGATGTAGCGTGTAACCCCCCACACCTATGTTGGCTTTGCTTTAATTTTGCCTTACGAAATGGTACCAAAACAAGATACACCAGATGATGCCAGATATGTTTCTGGCTATTGCATCACCTCGCAAAATAAAGCCAACATAGGTGTGGGGGTAAACTAAAAATATGGATTGTTGCAACACTGAACAAAAAAATAGTCATCACAATCACAAGGATCATACCGGCGGACACCTGCCCGCCGAAGCCTCGGCGCAGGCGGGGGGAATGAGTCATGGCTCGGCTACGCAGTATTTGAAACGGTTTTGGATCGTCACGTTCCTCTTGATTCCTCTTGCGCTAGTGCATCCGAAGGTCTCGGAGATTTTAGGCATTACGTTCGGTCTCAACAAATGGATACAGTTCGGAATCGCTACGATAATTTTCGGATTTGCGCTCGTCTTTTTCCAGCATGCGTGGCACGAAATAAAGGCACGAGCGTACGGAATGATGACGCTTGTCTCACTTGCCGTCGGGTCCGGATATCTTTTTTCCGTAGCTTCAACTTTTATTCCTACACTTCATTCAGAGTTTTATTTAGAAATATCAACGCTTATATGGGTGCTCTTGTTCGGGCACTACTTGGAAGCTAAATCGAGTTCTGCGGCCGGAGATGCGCTTTCGGAAGTCGCGAAACTTCTTCCGAAAAAAGCGCACAAACTTGAAAACCCCGAAAACGACTTCGCCGACGGGGCAGGCGGAACGGAAGTTGATGTTGACATCACCGAGCTTAAAGAAGGCGATGTGGTTATAGTCAAGCCCGGAGAGAAAATCCCCGCTGACGGAGCAATCACAAATGGATTTGCAAATGTTGACGAATCGCTTATTTCCGGCGAGTCAAAGCCGATCGAAAAAAAGGAGGGTATGGATGTTGTAGCCGGAGCGATTTGTCTTGATGGCTCGCTTACTATCAAACTTTCGCGAGTGGGGGAACATTCCACGGTCGGACAGATACAAAAGCTCATAGAACAAGCCGGACAGACCAAACCACGCTCGCAGAGAATTGCAGACCGTGCATCTGCCGTTCTAACATTTGTCGCTGGCATCACAGCGCTTGGCACACTTATTATTTGGACGCTTATCATCGGCAAGCCCTTTGTGTTTGCGATAACGCTTGCTATCACAGTGCTCGTTATTGCGTGCCCGCACGCGCTCGGACTCGCCATTCCGACAGTCACAACCATCACGACATCACTCGCGATCAAAAATGGATTTTTTATCAAAGATCTTGCCAAAATTGAGACGATACGAAAGGCGGATTATGTTGTGTTTGATAAAACAGGAACGCTCACCAAAGGGGAATTTGGCGTGACCAACATTGTGCCGATTGGAGAACAAGGCAAAGGCACATTGCTCGACATTGCGGCATCTCTGGAACAGCATTCATCCCATATCATCGGACAATCTATTTTGAAATATGCGCGTGAGCAAAAAGCACGAATTTCTGATACAAACAACTTTAAAAACATTGCAGGGCAAGGCATTAAAGCAACGGTGAAGAGCCAGGAATACTATGCGGGCAACGAGCGATTGACGCGAAGCTTGAACGTAAAATTTGACTTGCCAAAAAACATGGATGGCACTCTTGTGTTTGTCTCGGATAAAAAGAACTTGCTAGGGATTATTGTTCTTTCCGACGCTATCAAACAATCTTCGTACGACGCGGTGAAAAACTTGCACAATATGGGAGTGAAAGTCGCCATGCTCACGGGCGACAATGAACAAGTTGCTGAATCGGTCTCAAAAGAACTCGGTATTCATACCTACTTTTCGAATGTTTTGCCGGAGGATAAATATAAGCATATCAAAAAACTTCAAGAAGACGGTAGTATTGTTCTCATGGTTGGTGATGGTGTCAATGATGCGCCCGCGCTTACGCAGGCAGATGCAGGCATTGCCATTGGCGCGGGTACGGATGTTGCTGTTGAATCTGGCGACATTGTACTCACCAACAATGATCCGCAAGATATCGTACGTTTACTAAAACTCTCGAAAAAAGTTTATGTAAAGATGATACAAAATCTCGTCTGGGCGCTTGGCTACAATATTGTGGCTATCCCGGCGGCAGCAGGCGCGTTCGCGGCATGGGGTTTCTTTTTACGGCCGGAAATCGGCGCACTTGTCATGAGTCTTTCAACAGTGATTGTTGTGGTAAACGCAATGACTCTAAAACGTATTCAATTGTAAGTTATTTAATTAGAAGTTAAAATTAAAAAGAAATATATGAAAACCACCACACAATATTTTATAGGACTTCTCCGCTTACTGATGGGCTTTATTTTTTTATGGGCGTTTCTCGATAAGACATTCGGCTTAGGATTTGCTACATCGTTTGAAAACGCATGGCTTAATGGCGGTTCTCCAACGACTGGCTTCCTCACTCATGCTACTAAAGGTCCTTTTGCTGAAATATTTCAATCTCTAGCCGGAAATGGTTTAATTGATGTTTTGTTTATGTTAGGGCTTCTATTTGTGGGAGTCACGCTTGTTTTTGGAATCATGGTTCGGTTAGGTTCGTTAGCGGGGGTAGTCATGTTAGCTTTGATGTATCTAGCAAGCGCCATTTTGCCTGAAAATAATCCTCTCATTGATGATCACATAATTTATGCAATTATCATGTTGCTATTTATATCTTCCGACGCAGGGTCATATCTGGGGTTAGGAAAAAGGTGGGATAATAGCAGTTTCGTTAAAATATCAGCTTGGTTTAAATAGAAATCATTTTTAATAGATTAGATAATAGCATTCTGATTTGGTAAAAAATCTTTAAGGGAGCTAAATTTTGCGTTTTACAATTTCTCTTTAAACGCAATTAAACGTAAAATTTGATTTGTGCGCGCGCACCCCAGTAGTACAGCAAAGCTGACTACGGGGCAGGCTGGGTGGGTAAGCGCAAGAGCTACCACGAATGCCGAAAGGTTTGTATCCATTCCCAGAATTTGCTTCAATATTATATTGATAAAAGGGTATTACGGCCCGCTTGTATAAATCTAATTTAATTACATATGGCAAAAGTTATTACAACCGAAGAATTGAAAAAGAAAATTGATGAGGGCGGAGAGTTTTACCTCGTTGATGTGTTGTCGCCAAATAGCTTTGAGGCGAGGCACATTCCCGGAGCAAAAAATGTACCGAACGGACCGGAATTTTTAAAGCAATTTGAGGAACAAATCAAAGCGTCGAAGGACGCGGAGATTATCATTTACTGCGGATCGGCAACTTGTATGGCAAGCGTTCAGGCGGCGGATATGCTAGAGAAAGCCGGCTATACCAATGTCACTCACTACAAAGATGGTCTCGCAGGCTGGCAAAACGCGGGCTACAAATTTGAGGGAGAAGCGGCGTAATAGATGAGGCATGGATTTACTGACACTGTTTGGAGTATTTTCTGTAACCTTGATGGTTCTGTTCTATGCGCTTGAGAAAAAATCAAATATTTATATATTAGGATTTTCAATAGCTTGTATTCTGGCAGCTATTTATGGTTTTCTCGTAGGCGCTTGGCCCTTTAGTATCGCGGAAATTATATGGTCCGGGGTGGCTTTTCGTAGGCGGCACTTAGGTTAAGGGTGGTTAAGGGGGTCAGGTACTCTTTCTTGGTCTCCATGGCAAGCGGACTGTTCATTCAAGACCAAATTTTTTAATAATCTTCATTGACCAACTATCATTTCCATATGGCTTCCCTTTTACTACAGACAATCTGATATTTTCTTCTTCCTCTTTTGGTTGGGATGTGTTTATAAAAGAAAAATAATCATCGGGTTCTAATATTGGCCATTTTGCTAGTAGTTTTTTCTGTTGAACATTCCCATAAAGTCCACGCCATAAACTGCAAAACTTCCAATTTTCAGCTTTTTTTACGAGTTTGAAGGGGAAAGAGTACCTGACCCCTTTAATGCTTTCTGTTTTGTGGAAAAAATGACTATTTTTACCCCGAAAGGAGAGGAGAAAAAACAGAATTTATTTGGTTGAGCGGACTCTAATTTTTGTTTTTTTGTCCTTATCTATTTTGGGAAGTCTCAATGTCAAAAGGCCGTGTTCTTCCGTAGCTTCTGCGCCTTCAATATCTATTTCAGCCGGCAATAAAATTGTTCTTGAAAAAGTGCCCCAGAAAAGCTCCTGGTAGAAATAATCATCCTCTCTTATTTCATTGCTGTTATGTCTGCTTCCTTTGATGGTAATCATATCTCTGGAGATCTGCAGGTCCAGGGTGTCCGGCTTTACTCCGGCGACCATCGTCTTGATAATTATCTCGGCGGGAGTTTGGTAAACATCAACCGTCAACTGTCCTTCATCGTTCTCCAGCCAGTCGCCGCTCTCTGCCGGCTTTTGGGCATCTCCTCTGACAGAGATGTTTCTTGTCTCTTTCTCCTCTCGGGCGTTTTCTTCCTCAATCATTTCGTCTTCCAGGCCGTTTGTGTTTATGGTGCCCGTCAATCTTTCAAAAAAAGATCTTTTATGTTTTCTTATCATCTTCTTATATTTCTTATATTTTTAACTTTTTCAAAAAAGAGTATTAAAAGTATTGTTATCATCCAAACAGCCGAGAAAATCAAAAAAACTCCGCTGGTTACTGTGTTCATTATAAAAAAATTAAAAAATGTATGCAAGAGAATAGCAATAACAAGCCCCGCAAAGAGGCTTATTTTTTTGACCATCCTGCTTTTATAGAAACTCAAAGCCATGAAAAGCCCAACGATGCCGGATGCTATGGTATGAAGAAGAGTTGCTCCGATAAACCTCATATTTCCGGTGATGACACTTTCCCACAAAAAACCGGACGAAAGAGAATTCATCAAAAAGAGAGTATTCTCCAGAGCGGCAAAGCCCAAAGCGGTGGTTATAAGATAAATCATCGGGTCAATCGGCTCGTCCATGGCTTTTCGTCTTAAGGCTGCCCAGTATGAAGCCCCGAATTTGAAAACCTCTTCTATTAAGGCCCAGAGAAAAATGGTCAGGAGGGTTATGTTTTGAAGGTTGGGAGAAAAAAATCTTTGGATAGGTATGACAATTGGCACCATTACCATTCCGGCCACGAAAGACAAAAATAAAAGCCCTCTCGGCTCCGGCCTTTTTTTGTCTTCTCTAAGCCAAAACCACAGCCAAAATAAAGCCGGGATAAGACCCCCCAAAACGGCGTATATTATTGTTTCATTATTTATACTCACAAGTTTAAACCTCGGGCCACTTCTGAGAGAGCAGAAGGTCTTTTTCTCCCGAAGCTCGCCAGATTTCTTCGGTAATAAAAGGCATAAACGGGTGGAGCATTTTTAAGCTTGTTTTCAAAATATGTTTCAAAATCCACCCAGTCTTCTTTTTTTCTTCGTCATTTCCGTCAAACAGCTTTGGCTTGGCCTCTTCAATAATTATATCAGCAAAGGTGTGCCAGAAGTAATGGTAGAGTTTTTCACCGGCCAGATAATATCTGAAGTTTTCCATATCCAAAGTTATATCTTTTTGAACCTCTTCCAGAGTTTCGAACCAGGCGTTTTCTTTTTCTCCGAGTTCCGATTTTTCTTCAAGCTCAAGATTCTCCGTATTGGCAAAAACGAATCGCGAAGCATTCCAGAGTTTGTTGGCAAAATGTTTATAAGCTTTTATTTTTTCTTCTCCCAGAGAAATATCATTTCCGGGGCCCACGCCGACAACCATAGCCATCCTTAAGGCGTCCGCTCCGAACTTGTCTATCATGACTAACGGGTCAATGGCGTTGCCCTTAGATTTACTCATTTTTTTACCCTTTTTGTCCAAGACAAGCCCGTGAAGGTAAACCGTCTTGAAAGGAATTTCTTCCAGAAGATAAGCGCTCATCAAAATCATTCTGGCTACCCAGAAAAAAATAATATCGTAGCCCGTTTCCAAAACCGTTGTCGGATGGTAATTGGCCAAGTCACTTTCCGGATTTAAAGAACCATCTTTTTTGTAGACGGGTTTACCCCGAGCGTCGTCAAGGGGCCATCCGAGGGTTGAGAATGTCCAAAGCCCCGACGAGAACCATGTGTCCAGCGTGTCGGTATCCTGAAAATATTTTGCGTCGCAATTCTCGCAAACGGGTTCTCCGGCGGAGACGATAACATTCTTGCATTTGGCGAAATCCGCAGTCTCTTTTCCTTTTTTTGGTATGCATTTGTTTTCGTGATACCAGACGGGGATGCGATGCCCGAACCAAATTTGTCGAGAAATGTTCCAGTCGTGAAGATTATCCACCCAATTGTAATAAACTTTCTCAAATTTCTCCGGCAGAATTTTAATTTGCCCGCTTTCGACTACATGCTTCAGGATGATTTTCAGAGTCGTCTTGTCGCCCTTTCCAATACCTTTAATTGACGAACCTCTCATTTCAAATTCTTTGTTCACATCCACAAACCACTGTTTCATTATTTGCGGTTCTATCATTCCTCCGCCTCGGCTGTTTTTGGCCACAAAGTGGCGGTAGTTTTTATCCGTCTTTATCAGAAGCTTCTTCTCTTGAAGCTTTTGCAGTATCAAAGGTCTGGCTTTTTTTATATGGAGCCCGGCAAAAACTCCCGCTTCGGAAAGAAGTTTTCCGTCAAAATCAATAATTTGCTCAAACTCCAGATTGTGCCTTTTGGCTATCCCAAAATCCGCGCTGTCATGCCAGGGCGTAATGGTCATAACTCCGGTTCCAAATTCCATATCAACGGCCTTATCTTTTATAACCGTGGCCGTAATATTGCCGTTCAACCATTCCAGCTCTATTTTTTGACCATGTTTGTATTTAAGGTATCTCTTGTCGTCCGGATGCATGACGACATATTTATCGCCGAATTTTGTCTCGGGTCTGGCCGTGGCGATTTCAAAAGGGCCGTATTTGAGATAATAAAATTCAGTCTCTTCTTCAACTCGTTCAACCTCGTCGTCGGAGACGGTTGTCTGAAGTTTCGGGTCCCAATTGACTATATTTTTTCCCTGATAAATCAATCCGCCCTCATACATTTTTTTGAAGGCTGTATTAACGGCAAGCTCTCTCTCTTTGTCCAAAGTATAGGCTTCACGCGACCAATCAACCGAAGCGCCCATTTTTTTTATCTGTCCGACAATCTGGCTATGGCTTTCTTGGGCAAACTCTTCCACTCTTTTTAAAAATTCTTTTCTGCCGAGGTCGTGTTTTGTTTTCTTTTCTTTTTTGTAGAGTTCTTCCTCAACTTTTGATTGTGTGGCAATGGCCGCGTGGTCCGTGCCGGGAATCCAAAGAGTTCTTTTGCCGCGCATTCTGTTAAACCGAACCATAATATCTTCTATAGCAAGCATCAAAGAATGCCCCAGATGAAGAACTCCGGTTACATTGGGCGGAGGCAGAACGATGGAAAAAGCCTCGCTTTGCTTTGAACAAAGACCTTTTTTTACGCAAATATCGGGGTTGAAAAACCCGCTTTCTTCCCAGATTTTGTATATTTCATCTTCTGTCTCTTTTGGATTGTAGGGCTTTAAAAATTTTTCGCTTAAGGCCATAGCCGGAATTTTATCAAAATTTAAGCCAAATTTGAATGATTCTAAAGAAAAAAGGCCCGGAAAGAGCCTGGGGTCTTGCTGGGGGAGTGGCACGTTTCTGTGTGGTGGCGTGGACATCCGGCGGGTAAGCCTTTCGTCTTCGGTACCAGTTCTGGTGCCGCTTCAACCCAGCCTCGACCCCGGGATTCCCGGGCCAAAGCGCGATTGGGGATTTGAACCCCTCCTCCCCGCTTTTGGCGGGGCGCTCTACCTTGTTATAACCCGGACCTCTCGCCTCGGGAGGGCTAGATTACAACTAAGCTAATCGCGCCAAGCTTATCCACTCCTTGTCTTACGGATATTGAAACTCTTGTCAAGCGATTCAAGCGATTTTTACTTGATATCAAAATAAGTAAAAAAGCCAAGGGAAAATGATTATCCCGGGGCTAATTTTTTTCTACAATCTCAAATTTCCTTCAGCCTTGATTTTATTCGGCCTTGCTCCTCTGGGGTTTTTAAGCGCTCTGAAATATCCGGCCATGCCTATCATTATGGCGTTATCCGTCGTCAATTCTTTTTCCGGCATAAAGACCGGAAGACTCTTTTCTTTTCCTAAAGAAACCATAGCTCTTCTTATTTCCGTGTTGGCGATGACACCGCCTCCGACAATTAAAGTTTTGGCTTTATGTGTTTCCAAGGCTCTTTTTGTTTTTCCAAACAAGACTTCGGTGATGGAGTCTTCCACTTCTCTGGCGAATTCTTTTTTTATTTTTTCCGTAATATCAAGACTTGTCTCTGCGGCCAGGTCTTTTAATTTGTACAAAACCGCCGTTTTCAGTCCGGAAAAAGAAAAATGACAATCACCGCTATTTATCATCGGCCTCGGTAATTTGATTTCCGGGATTCGCGCTTTGTGTTTTGTTTGTAATTTAGAATTCACGCCTTGTGTTTTGTCTCTGGCAAGCGAAGCGAGCCTAGAGATTTCCGGTCCGCCGGGGTAGGGAAGACCGAGCATTCTAGCCGTCTTGTCAAAGGCCTCTCCGACGGCATCATCCTTTGTCTCTCCGACGATTTTATATTTGAACCAATCTTTAATCAGGACTAATTCGGTATGCCCTCCGGATATCAAGAGAGAAATAGCGGGAAATTCAATTCTCCTTTGACCTTTGGCCGGCGTCTGTCCGCCGCTTTGGCTGGACTTTTGGCTTGCCGTCTTTTCTCCGCTATAGAAGACGGAGAAAATGTGGCCTTCCATATGATTGACGGGAATAATAGGAATATCCCAGAGGATAGATAGCGCCTTGGCGAAATTAATACCGACCCAGAGTGCCGGCTCAAGACCGGGGCCTTTGGTTACGGCGATGTAATCAATGTTCGGCCTATTGAGCTTCGGAACAATTCGCGCGAATTGTTCCGACAGCTTCGGCTCTCGCTCAAAAATTTTTTTTATTTCTTCCAATTTGGAACTTGATATTTGTTTCCCGGAGCGTCCGCGCGGACGGACGGAGTAGCGAGCAATCAGAAATTTGGATTTAGAATTTCCGAAACCTTCCTCTAAAACTTTTAAAAAAAGAGGAAGAAGGTTTCGGCTGTGTTCTCTTTTAGCGAGGGTAGGGTAAACGCCGCCATATTCTTTATGGAGCTCTACCTGGGAATTTAAAGCATTCCCGAGAATGCTGAATTTAGGCTCCTTGAAACCGCCACTTGCCTCAAGGAGGGAAATGGCTGTTTCATCACAGGATGTTTCAATGGCCAGGATTTTCATGTTAACCGCGAGAGAGCACTATAATCAAATACAGAACATAAGACAAGACAAACAAAACCCCCTCTTTCCTAGTGACCTCGTGTCTTTTATTGAAATAAACGGCTAAGATGAGCAAAAGACCGGCCCCTAAAGCCGCAAAAATATCAAACCTAAAATCAGAAGTGACTGAAATCGGCCTCAAAATAGAAGTTAGCCCCAGAATCCCCAGGAAGTCAAAAATGTTGGAGCCGACAACATTGCCCAAAGCGATAGCCGGCTCTCTTTTCAAAGCGGCCGTGAGCGATACGGTCAACTCCGGAAGAGATGTGCCGATGGCCACAATCGAAAGCCCGATCAGGGCCTCGGAGACTCCAAGGGCGCTCGCAATGAATTCCGCTCCCTGGACGACCCATCTGCCGCCGATAAAAACTCCGACGATTCCTCCCAAAATCATCATGTTAGACACCAGCACGGTGAAAATTTCTTCTTCTCTAGACTCGGTTTCTTCCGGTCGTCGCAAAAGTATGAACATCCACACACTAAATAAAGCCAAAAGGACAAATCCCTCGATTTGGGTAATGCCGGAGAAAGAGGTCTCTCCCAGAATTGGAAAGATTATAAAAATCGAAGCTATGGTTATGGCAAGCAAATTGAACCAGATATCTTTGACCCAAGAATCGCGCGTCATAATGGGACTAAAAAGAGCCGAGAGTCCCAGAATGGCTAAGATATTGAAAGTGTTGGAACCGATGATGGTTGAAAGACCGATGCCCTGACCGTTCCAAACAGAAGCCAAGTTAATGGAAAGTTCCGGTATGGAGGTGCCAATGCCTACTATGGCGATGCCCACAAACCACGGAGATAATCCAAAAATACGGGCCATAGAAGAAGCGCCGCGAATCAGAATTTGGGCGCCTTTAATCAAGATATAGAAACCAATGGCAAAAAGAATTATTGGCATTTTATGAGGACATTATAGCCCTCGATTAAATTTATTTCGAGAATAAGTTTTAATATCGGCCCCCGAGAGGATAGAGTCCCGGGTGTAATAATGGAACTTGTTCTCTGTCTGTCTTTATGCGACGCATAGAAATAGCGCCTGCCTCCACTTCCTCCATTTTCTATTTCTAGGCTGACTCGTTCCCGGGGTATGATATCAAGTTACTTTATTCTTCTAATTGATTCTTCCGTCACACCGGATATCCTTCATATCAGAGGATAAGCAAGCGCTCGGCAATTTCAAAGATGATTCGCGCTCACTCTCTTTGTTTTTAGATATGGTTTAATGGGCCAGAGCATAAGGCTTCCGATGACGGAAAGGACAACCATTATTATGATAAGCAAACTAAAACCTTCAGTCGCGGCAATATAGCCTCCTATGGCGGCCAGAGCGGCGCTTGAAAGATCGCTCAAGGTAAAATACACGCCCCACTCTGTTCCTTCTCTGTCTTTGTCAATATGTCTTGTGAAGATCGCCATATATGAAGGGAAGGTGAAGGCGGTAAAAAGTCCGAGGACAAACTGCATAGCATACAACTGAAGAGGAGTATGCACCACGAGATAAAGAAGCTGAATCAAAGACATGACCACGCTAAAGACAATGAGCATGTAAAAATCGTCTTTTTCACCGCGCACTTTGTCTATAAAAGCGGCAATCGGTATCTGGGCCAGGCTTTTAACTAGCAAATAGATAGCCGCGGAAATTCCGGCCACGGCCGCCGCATTTCCTCCCACAATAAAATTTTCAACATATAAAGCAAAAATTGGCCCCATCAGACTGGCGGCGCCTAAGAGGACTACATCGGAGACAATAAGTATTTTTATGACAAAATTTATTTCCTTTAGGAAATAATGCTTCAGATTTATTGATCTTTTAGCCATAATTCAGTTTTGGTCTTATAAAGAGCATAGCACGAAGCTTTGTTCTTTGGTAAGTCTTCATTCTTTTGCCGGTTTGGCGGTTGAACCGCCAAAACCACAACCTGCAACTTCTCGTCCCTCACTCGTCTCTCACTCGCCTCTGACTTCGTCAGGCTTCGCCCGGCCTCGGCTCAAATCCCGTCAGGGCGCTATAAAACATAAAGCCTCGACTCTTTCAGAGCCGAGACTAATGTTTTGTGACCCATCGCGTGACGCCACTCGAACCATGCCAGAGGACAGGCAGGCTTGTGACGAGATGGCACGCGTTCTCTTCCGTTGGGCCAAGAACAGAGTCATTGCTTCTCAGTTTGGGAAAGTCGTTGGTTAAAAAGCAGAAACGCCCGGCCGAAGCAGGGCGCTTCTTCCGGGTATTCGAGCCAGGAACTCAGTCGTACGCCTGGAAACATCGGTTGCAGAGCACATCGAAGCCGTACTGGTCGTAGAAGACCCAGTCCTCGTTCTCGACGTCAGTCCCGCAGTTACCGCACGTTTTGCCGAGGCGACGAAGGCGCTCTTTCTCTTGTTCCCGTCGGTATTGGGCCGCCTGCACGTGTGGTGGGGGAGGCCTAAAACCGAGAGCGGACTCCACTATGTCGTCTACCTTGACGCGGATATCCGTGTCGTGACCGGGCGACTTCTTGACGTAGGGGTGACTCATTCAAAACCTCCTTGTAGACAGAGCGTTTCTGAGATTCAGAATATACTCTCTGCAAGAGTTTGTCCAGAAGTTCGAGCCCCCCAACGGGTAGTTCCCGGACGGCACGAAACGCCACCAAGAAACGGCGGCTCTGCTACGACGTGGAAGCGTCGGAAGGTGGTTCGATGTGCCACCTAGGAAACATGTGACCCCGACGGGATTTGGTCACAAGTTTCTAAGTATTTTGCTTCAATACTTCGCAAAATACTAAGAACTCTCGACCCCGACTCGCCCCGACACATGTCGGGGCTCCGTCTTTCAAATCCCGTCAGGGCGCTACAAAACATAAAGCCTCGACTCTTTCAGAGCCGAGACTAATGTTTTGTGACCCCGACGGGATTTGAACCCGTGTTACCAGGATGAAAACCTGGCGTCCTGGACCAGGCTAGACGACAGGGCCCTTGTTGCGGTTGTCTTGTTTGCTCCGAAAATTGAGCGACTTGAATTGTAACTTAGAATGTGCAATTTGTTAATATTCGACTATGCTGGTATTTTGCAAAATACTGATGTAGTTTTTATAAACTGGAGGAGTGGCAGAGTGGTTTAATGCACACGACTCGAAATCGTGCGGGCGCAAGCCCTCGTGGGTTCGAATCCCACCTCCTCCGCCAGTGATCTGTACCCCAAAAAGTGGACACGCTGTCCGGTTTTCTTTTGTTATCATTAGCAATTAACAAAAGAATATGAGAACAACATTTTTAAGCGAACAAATCGCCGCACTAAAGCGGAATCCGTGTGTCTTTAACTGTACGCAAAATTCAGTCAACTATACCCACGAATTCAAGAAAAGAGCCCTGGCACTACACAAAGAAGGAGTGAGCGCGAGA